>ERZ778516.2720-NODE-2720-length-11394-cov-12.507011_pt1 | contig 11394 bp, 9 predicted proteins | sample MGYA00510342_ERZ778516 | MGnify/ENA primary metagenome ERZ778516 (study PRJEB29527, sample SAMN07138961) | mouse gut metagenome | material: feces | host: mouse | place: China:Nanjing | collected 2016-01-25 ...
TCCTTTGAGTTTCATTCTTGCGAACGTACTCCCCAGGCGGAATACTTACTGCGTTAGCTGCGGCACCGGCGGGCCCTGCCCGCCGACACCTGGTATTCATCGTTTACGGCGTGGACTACCAGGGTATCTAATCCTGTTTGCTCCCCACGCTTTCGAGCCTCAGCGTCAGTTACCGTCCAGTAAGCCGCCTTCGCCACTGGTGTTCCTCCTAATATCTACGCATTTCACCGCTACACTAGGAATTCCGCCTGCCCCTCCGACACTCCAGCCCGGCAGTTTCCAATGCAGTCCCGGGGTTGGGCCCCGGGCTTTCACACCAGACTTGCCGTGCCGCCTGCGCTCCCTTTACGCCCAGTGAATCCGGATAACGCTTGCCCCCTACGTATTACCGCGGCTGCTGGCACGTAGTTAGCCGGGGCTTCTTGGTCAGGTACTGTCTTTTTTCTTCCCTGCTGACAGGGCTTTACGCGCCGGAGCGCTTCGTCGCCCACGCGGCGTCGCTGCATCAGGGTTTCCCCCATTGTGCAATATTCCCCACTGCTGCCTCCCGCAGGAGTCTGGGCCGTGTCTCAGTCCCAATGTGGCCGGCCGCCCTCTCAGGCCGGCTGCTGATCGCAGTCTTGGTGGGCCGTTACCCCGCCAACAAACTAATCAGACGCGGGCCCATCCCGTGCCGCCGGAGCTTTCCCGGCAGGGCCATGCGGCCCTCCCGGATCATGCGGTATTAGCAGCCGTTTCCGGCTGTTGTCCCCCGGCACGGGGCAGGTTGCCCACGCGTGACTCACCCGTCCGCCACTCAGTCATCCGCGCTTCATCCCGAGGGAATCCGCGCGGGCGCTTCGTTCGACTTGCATGTGTTAGGCACGCCGCCAGCGTTCATCCTGAGCCAGGATCAAACTCTCATGTTCAAGTGTTTTCCCGTTCAGAACCAGTCTGGCACTTTATCAAATCATGTTCTGTCATGCTGATTATCCATTTGATTCTTCACTGTTTTAAAGGTGCACTTTTGTTTTTCTGCAAAAGATGCTGTTCCCGACAGAAACCCGCGCATTTTCCAATGCTTGGATGTCCGTCCAAGAATTTACTCATTAAAATTTTATGAATCTTTCAAGGTTATTTCACTGTTCAGTTATCAATGTTCAGATAGCTTTTGCTGCTTATGTTTTTACTTATCTTTAACAGCAACTTTGATATTATATCAGATTGTTTTCCGCTTGTCAACAACTTTTTTTATTTTTTTCAAATCTTTTTGTTTGCTGACTCGCTGCAACTGTTACAGAATATCATCTTTTCCATTTTTTGTCAACACCTTTTTTTATTTTTTCAGGTCTTGTAAAAAATGAAACGGAGAAGGAGGGATTTGAACCCTCGCGCCGGTTACCCGACCTATACCCTTAGCAGGGGCACCTCTTCGGCCTCTTGAGTACTTCTCCATGGCCTTGCCTTGTCCGCATTTCTGCGTCACAAGCAAGGATTATTTTACATGCATTGCGTAAATTTGTCAATATCTTTTTTTAATTTTTTTAATTTTTTTATTTCTGGTTTCGGCGGTATGCTTCGGCTGCTGTTTCATAAAGGTCATTTCCTTCGGAATCTATAACCACTGCCATCGGAAAATTCTCTACCTCAAGCCTGCGCACTGCTTCCGTTCCAAGGTCATCGTAGCAGATTGTCTCTGATTTTTTCACGCATTTGGAAATCAGTGCTCCTGCACCGCCGGCTGCTGCAAAATATACCGCTTTATTCCGGATAACAGCTTCTTTGACCTCTCTGGAACGCTTTCCTTTTCCAATCATTCCTTTTAACCCGAGGTCGAGCAGCTCTGGCGTATATTTATCCATCCTGCTGGCTGTTGTAGGGCCGGCAGAACCAATCACCTGCCCATCCCTTGCAGGAGACGGGCCCATATAATATATTACGGCATCCCGGATGTCAAACGGCAGTGCTTCCCCTCTTTCCAGGCAGCCAGCCAGCCGCTTATGCGCAGCATCGCGTGCCGTATATATGGTTCCGGTCAGATAAACATAATCTCCGGCCTTTAATTCTTTCGTAACTTCCTGTGTTACTGGCGTACAAATATGCTTTTCCATATCCCACACTCTCTATGATTTCTATTTATTGAAAAATTATACGGAAAACCTGAAAAATTTCCAGGCAGTTTTATGCCATGACTGCCTGAAAAAGACAGGCAGCTTATAACACTCTCTTTACATGCCGCGCCACATGGCAGCAGATATTCACAGCTACCGGAAGGCCTGCTATATGCGTCGGATAAGTAAGGATATTTACCCCAAGGGCAGTTACCGTCCCGCCCAGGCCGCCCGGCCCGATGCCAAGGGCATTTATTTTGTCCAGCAATTCGGTTTCAAGCTCCCTGACATAAGGAATATCCGAATGCTGTCCGATATCACGCGTCAATGCCTGTTTTGCCATAACAGCGCTTTTTTCAAAATCTCCGCCGATTCCGACCCCGATTACCATTGGCGGGCAGGCGTTCGGTCCTGCTTTTTCGACAGCATCCAGTACCGCTTCTTTGACGCCTTCAATGCCGTCAGCCGGCTTTAACATATAAATACGGCTCATATTTTCACTGCCAAATCCTTTTGGCGCTACGGTCAGCTCCAGCTGGCTGCCCGGCACAATCTGATAATGCAGTATGCCGGGCGTATTATCTTTTGTATTTTCACGCAGTAACGGGTCTTTTACAACGGACTTGCGCAGATACCCCTGCCTGTAGCCCCTTCGGATTCCTTCGTTGACTGCATCTTCCAGTGCCATTCCCTCAATGTGCAGGTCCTGCCCGATATTCAGGAAAACGACTGCCATGCCGGTGTCCTGACAGACCGGAATCTGCTCTGCTGCCGCAATCTGCATATTTTCCCCCAGCTGGGATAATATCTGCCGGCCAAGCGGGGAACGCTCGTTCTCCCCTGCATGCTGCATAGCCTGTTCCACATCCTGCGGGAGATACATGTTTGCTTCAATACACATTTCACTGATATTCTGAATAATTTCATCGGTATGGATTACTCTCATATCATTCTCCTTTCAGCAGCCGTCCGCACTGCTGCCCCTGCTAATCCTCATCCGGGCTGCTGTCTGCTTCGGCACGTTCTAACAGCTCCGAAATCTGGCCAGGCATTCTGTCTGGTTCCGCTGCCTTCGTCTTTTCTTCTCCCGTGCCATCTACCTGTGATGTAACGGATTCGCGATTTGATTCTCCTTCATCCGGCTCTGCTTCATGAACCTTGGTCAGGCTTGCAACGGTAACATCTGCTTCCAGGTTCATTAATTTCACGCCCGAGGTAACCCTGCTGAGAACCGAAATTCCTGCAACCGGCATACGGATGATAATGCCTTCTGTCGTTATCATCATAATTTCCTGGTTTGCGCTGACTGCCTTGACACCAATAATATTTCCGGTTTTTTCCGTGATTTTATAACATTTCACGCCTTTTCCGCCCCGGTTTTGGACGGTAAATTCTTCCATGGCCGTGCACTTGCCCATGCCCTTTTCTGATACGGTTAACAGCATTTCACCCTGTGTGTCCAGCTGCATGCCGACGACCTCATCATTCGCTGCAAGGTTCATGCCAATCACGCCCATGGAGCTTCTGCCCGTGCTCCTTACGTCCTTTTCACTGAACCGGATGCACTGGCCGTATTTTGTAACCAGAATCACATCTTTCTCGTTATCTGTCATTTTTACTTCAATCAGCTCGTCGTCTTCCCGCAGGCTGATTGCCGCAAGCCCGGTCTTGCGGATATTGGCATATTCCAGAATCGGCGTCTTTTTCACAATGCCTTTTCTTGTTGCCATAAATAAATACTCGCCGTCCCGGTATTCTTTCAGCGGAATAAGCGCCGTGATTTTCTCCCCCGCCTGCAGCTGCAGCAGATTGATAATCGCGGTTCCCCGGGAAGTACGGCCTGCTTCCGGTATTTCATAGCCTTTCATGCGGTATACACGGCCGGTATTTGTAAAAAACATCAGATAATGATGCGAGGTAGTCATCAAAAGGTCTTCAATATAGTCATCCTCAATCGTCTCCATGCCCTTCACGCCGCGTCCCCCGCGGTGCTGGCTGCGGAAATTATCCATGCTCATGCGTTTGATATAGCCCAGCTTGGTCATCGTAATAATTGTGCTCGTAACCGGGATCATATCTGCTGCCGATACATCTGACTCATCAAAGCTGACAGAGGTTCTTCTTTCATCGCTGTATTTTTCTGAAACCAGCAGGATTTCCTCACGGATAACGCCTAACAGTTTCTTTTCATCTGCAAGGATAGCCTTAAAATAAGCTATTTTTTCCTGCAGCTCATTGTATTCTCCCTCGATTTTTTCCCGTTCCAGCCCTGTCAGCGCACGCAGGCGCATATCCACGATTGCCTGCGCCTGCGCATCCGTCAGAGCGAACCGTTCCATTAACCGTTCCTTTGCCTGCGCTGCCGTCCGGCTGCTGCGGATAATGGAAATCACCTCGTCGATATGGTCCAGGGCGGTTAATAATCCTTCCAGGATATGGGAGCGTTCTTCTGCTTTGTTTAAATCATATTTTGTCCTTCTTGTAACGACCTCTTTCTGGTGAAGAAGGTAATAATTCAGCATTTCCAGCAGGTTAAGCGTTTTCGGCTTGTCTTTGACAAGCGCAAGCATAATGACACCGAATGTGTCCTGGAGCTGGGTATGCTTATACAGCTGGTTTAAAATCAGATTCGGATTGACATCCCTGCGCAGCTCAATGCAGATACGCATTCCCTGGCGGTCTGATTCATCGCGCAGGTCTGTTATCCCGTCTACTTTTTTATCCTTGACCAAATCTGCGATTTTTTCTATCAGCCTTGCCTTGTTTACCATATAAGGCAGCTCGGTAACGACAATCCGGTTTTTGCCGTTATTCATCGGCTCAATATTCGATACCGCACGGACTCTGATTTTGCCTTTTCCGGTCCGGTATGCTTCGTTAATGCCAGCTGTTCCCAGAATGCTTCCCCCGGTCGGAAAATCCGGCCCTTTGACAATCGACAAAAGCTCGTCAATTTCAGTGGCGCGGTCATATTCCACCTCATTGTCAATAATTTTGACAACGGCATTGATAATTTCTTTCAGGTTATGCGGCGGGATATTCGTAGCCATGCCGACTGCAATTCCGGTCGTGCCGTTCACGAGCAGGTTTGGAAACCGCGCAGGCAGCATGGCAGGCTCTTTTTCTGTTTCATCAAAGTTCGGCCGGAAATCTACGGTGTCTTTGTTAATGTCAGCAAGCATTTCCATGGAAATTTTACTGAGCCTGGCTTCCGTATACCTCATGGCAGCCGCGCCGTCCCCGTCAACGGAGCCGAAATTGCCATGCCCGTCTACTAACGGGTATCTGGTTGACCATTCCTGCGCCATATTTACCAGCGCTCCATAAATCGAGCTGTCCCCATGCGGATGATATTTACCCATGGTATCACCGACAATACGCGCGCATTTGCGGTGCGGCTTGTCTGGCCCGTTATTTAATTCAATCATGGAATACAAAACCCTGCGCTGCACCGGCTTTAACCCGTCCCGTACATCCGGAAGCGCCCGGGCAGCAATGACGCTCATGGCATAGTCGATATAGGAAGATTCCATGGTTTCTTTCAGGTCTACCTCATGAATCTGGTCAAATATCTTATCATCCATTTAATTTACCCCCTAAATATCCAAATTCTGAACCTTTGGTGCGTTTTCTTCAATAAATTCCCGTCTAGGCTCTACTTTGTCGCCCATTAAGGTAGTAAATGTCAGGTCAACGGCAGATGTATTTTCGTCATCTATCAAAACCTTTTTCAAAATACGCTTCTCCGGGTCCATCGTCGTTTCCCACAGCTGGTCAGCGTCCATTTCCCCAAGCCCCTTGTAACGCTGAATCTTATTATTGCCGTCGCGGCCGATTTCCCTTAAAATACGGTCAAGCTCTTTTTCGTCGTATGCATACCAGACTTTTTTGTTTTTTTCTATCTTGAACAAAGGCGGAGTAGCCAGGTAAACATGCCCCTGCCTGATTAATTCCGGCATAAACCGGTACAAAAATGTCAGCATCAGCGTGCTGATATGTGCCCCGTCCACATCTGCATCCGTCATAATGATAATCTTATGGTAGCGCAGGCGCTTAATGTCAAAATCCTCATGAATGCCCGTTCCAAAAGCGGTAATCATTGCTTTAATCTCGGCATTGCCGTATATTTTATCCAGCCTTGCTTTTTCTACATTCAGGATTTTGCCGCGCAGCGGCAGGATTGCCTGCGTGGCACGGCTTCTGGCTGTTTTGGCAGAACCGCCTGCGGAATCTCCCTCAACAATAAAGATTTCGCAGTTTTCCGGGTTTTTGTCCGAACAGTCTGCAAGCTTTCCCGGAAGGGATGTGCTTTCCAGCGCAGTTTTCCTGCGTGTCAGGTCCCTGGCCTTTCTTGCCGCATCGCGCGCACGCTGGGCCAGCAGTGACTTTTCACAGATGCTTTTGGCTACCTGCGGATTCTGTTCCAGATAATATGTCATCTGCTCACTGACAACCGAATCGACGGCTCCCCTTGCCTCGCTGTTGCCAAGCTTCTGCTTTGTCTGCCCTTCAAACTGCGGTTCTTCTATTTTGACACTGATAATGGCCGTCATGCCTTCCCGGATATCCTCACCTGCAAGCGCCGGGTCATTGTCTTTTAATATTTTATTCGCACGGGCATATGCATTGAAGGTCTTTGTAATGGCATTGCGGAATCCTGCGAGATGCGTCCCGCCTTCCGGTGTAATGATATTATTCACAAAACTGTAAGTAGAATCATTATAAGAATCGTTATGCTGCAGGGCCACTTCAACCATGACATTATCCTTGCTGCCTTCACAGTAAATGACTTCCGGATACAATGCTTCCTGGCTGCGGTTCAGATATGTTACAAATTCTTTAATGCCGCCTGCGTAATGGAATTCATGCATGCGCACCGGGTTATCCCGCTTGTCTTTCAATACAATCCGAAGGCCCTTTGTCAGAAACGCCGTTTCCCTGAGGCGCTGCTTTAATGTATCATAATCAAAGACGGTTTCTTCAAAAATCGAGCCGTCCGGGGAAAATGTGACTTTGGTACCTGTTTTTTCCAGTTCGCACGTACCAGTTTCTTTTAACGGGTACATCGTAACGCCGCGCTCGTAGCGCTGGCGGTAAATCCTGCCGTCCCGGCATATCTCCACTTCCAGCCAGTTTGACAATGCATTGACCACAGACGCGCCGACCCCGTGCAGGCCGCCGGAAACCTTGTACCCGCCGCCGCCAAATTTTCCGCCTGCATGGAGCACGGTAAAGACAACTTCTACAGCAGGAAGCCCTGCTTTGTGGTTGATTCCCGTCGGAATGCCCCGCCCGTCATCAATCACCGTTACAGAATTATCCGGATTAATCTTAACCTCGATATTTTTGCAGTACCCTGCCAGTGCTTCGTCTACCGAATTATCCACGATTTCGTATACAAGATGATGAAGTCCCCTTGCAGATGTACTGCCAATGTACATGCCGGGTCTTTTGCGCACTGCTTCCAGCCCTTCAAGTATCTGGATCTGGTCAGCCCCATAATTATTTTCCATAGCCATATATCATCCTCCTGATTCTGCTGCTTCCATTATCCGGCAACGGTTTTATGATTATCCTTAAGTATGCGTCTTTCGTTCCACGCGGCCGTTTCTGACCTCAAACACGCGGTCAATCTGGAAACGGTTTTTTACAAATTCATCCAGCCCGGTACAGGTGATGACTGTCTGAATATCATGAATGCTTCCAAGCAGGTAATTCTGCCTGCGGCTGTCTAATTCAGACAAAACATCATCCAAAAGCAGCACCGGCGTATCATGAATGATTTTTCTGACCAGCTCGATTTCAGACAGCTTGAGTGATAATGCCGAGGTTCTCTGCTGCCCCTGGGAGCCAAACCTGCGGATATCCGCATCCCCGATTTTAAACATCAGGTCATCGCGGTGCGGGCCCCTGGATGTCTGGCAGTATTTTAAATCCTTTTCCCGTGTCCTTGCCAGCTCGTCTGCAAAGCTGTCCGCACTGGCATCCGGTTCATATGACAGGAGAAGTTCTTCCCGGTTTCCCGATATATTTTTATGAATTCCGAATACCAGTTCGCTTAATTCCTGCACAAACGAATTCCTGCGCCGGATAATGCGGCTGCCGTATTCAATCAGCTGCATATCCCACACAGAAAGCGTATCCAGCAATTCCCTGTGAAAAACAATATCTTTTAATAATTTATTTCTCTGGTTCAGAATCCGGTTATAACTGGCCAGGTCTGATAAATAGATTTTATCCAGCTGGCACAGCTCTAAGTCCAGAAACCGCCTGCGCTGCAAAGGCCCGTTTTTAATAATATTCAAATCCTCTGGAGAAAAAAAAACGATATTCAAAATCCCAAACAGCGCTCCTGCTTTTTTAATCGGGACACGGTTGACCGCAATTCCCTTGGAACGGTTTTTCTTTAAATGGATATCTATCTGGAATTCCCTGTCATGTTTCAGTACAAAGGTACGGATATGGGATTCATCTTCCTGAAACCGTATCATATCCTTATCTTTGCTGCCCTTATGAGATTTTGTCGTTCCGCTGACATAGGCAGATTCCAGAACGTTTGTTTTTCCCTGCGCGTTATCCCCAAACAGGATATTCGTTCCGTCCGTAAATTCAATAAACAAATCCTCATAATTGCGGAAATTTTTGAGCTCAATGGATTTTATCATCATTGTGATATCTGAATTGTCTCTCCGTTGTAAGAAACAATATCTCCATTACGAAGTTTTTTCCCTCTCTGCATTTCCGTTTCACCGTTCACGGTTACCTGCCCATCCTGTATGACAATCTTGGCTTCTACGCCGCTGCTTACAAGACCGCCCAGCTTGAGGGCCTGCCCGAGTTTTATATATTCATCCTTAATTTTTACTTTTTCCATAATATCCTTTCATCTGCCTGGCTCCAAAACCTGCATGTCTGCCGGGCAGGCTAATTATTTGCAGAATTGAAATTTACTGGAAGTATGAGGTAAATATAAGTGTCGTTGTCATCCCTGATAAAACACGGCGCTTTTGGATTTACCATATACAGCATGACTTCATCTTCATCAATGACACGAAGCGCATCGATGAAAAATTTCGGATTAAATCCTATCATCATGTCTTTTCCGTCTTTTTCTATTAAGATTTCTTCATTCATCGAACCGATAAATGAGGATATTTTCAATTCCATATATCCGTCCCTGATATCCATGATAATCGGTTTTTTATCGCCTTCTTTGACAAGCAGTGTTGCACGGTCAATACATCCGAGCAGCTCGCGCTTGTTAATTTTTACCTTTGTTTCATAGGCAGAGGACAGCATCTGGTCAATTTTAAAATATTCCCCGTCAATCAGCCTTGACACAACGGTTGTTTTATCAAATTCAAACAGAATATGATTCTCTGTAATATAAATATCAATATATTCTTCGGCAGAGCCAGGCAGGATTTTACTGATTTCCTGCAGTGTTTTGCCTGGAACAACTACTTTTTTATATTCACAATTATGCCGCAGCTCAATATTTCGGATAGAAATCCGGTGCCCGTCCAGGGAAACGACCTTTAACGTATTTTCATTGATTTCAAACAGCTCGCCGGTCATCAGCTTATTGTTGTCATTATCTGCAATGGAAAAAATGGTCTGGCGGATGACTTCCTTTAAGGTAAACTGTGTAATGGAAACCGGTTCGTTTTTTTCAATAACCGGAAGGTAGGAAAAATCATCACCCAGTTTTCCGATAATATTGAATTTTGACTTTTCGCAGGTAATTAATGTTTTAAACGTATCATCCGAGTGAATTACGATATCATTATCTGGAAGCTTGCGTACAATTTCTGAAAATATTTTTGCATCCAGGGCAATAATGCCAGGTTCTTCAATGATACCCTCTATGACAGTTTCTATTCCAAGCTCTGTATCGTTCGCAATTAATTTAATTTCTCCCTGCGAAGCATCGATTAAAATACATTCTAAAATTGGCATGGTCGTTCTGGAAGGAACGGCTTTGATTGCAATATTGACTCCGGAGAGCAGATTGGATTTTGAACATATCAGCTTCATGTGCATAACTCCTTTCAGGGGTATTGCTTATAAATATATATATATTACTTCGTAGTAGTAATAATAGGGGCTGTGTAAATGTTTAAAAGTACGTGAAGCCCTTCATCTGTCAGCCTTAAGGCTTTTGAAAACTGCGTGAACAACCTCACGCAGGCTTTCGGATAACCTGTTTATAACTGCATGATGCCCGCAGCGCAGGAAATTCTGTCTGCAAAGCCTGCGGAAAAAATCGCAGGTTATACAGTACAGTAAACATATTGTATTCTAGTTATCCACACTTATCCACATTTTTTTGTGGATAAGTGTGGATAACCTATGTATCTTTTCTCATATACCGTTAATTCGGATTAATTTTTTTGCGGATTGTTTCTATTAAATTCTGCATGGCATCACTGGAATTGTATTCTTTTTCTATTTTTTCAATGCCATGGATAATCGTAGAATGGTCACGTCCTCCTAAAATCTCGCCAATTCCTGCCAAAGATGCGCCGGTCATATTTTTGCATAAATACATGGCAATCTGGCGGGGCTTTACGATATCACTGCTCCGGGATTTGGATATAAGCTGTTCGGGAGTTTTCTGAAAATGCTCTGCAACGATTTCAATAATAAGCTGTGGGGTGATTTCCCTGTGCATGTCAGGATTGATAATGCTTTCCAGCTGTTCCTTCGCAGTTTCAATCGTAATTTCTACATTGGTTAAACGTGAAAATGCCATCAGGCGGTTTAATGCCCCTTCCAGTTCACGGATATTTGATTTGATATTGGTAGCGATATATTTAATAATTTCATCGTCGAATTCGATGTTGTCCATTTCTTCTTTCCGGCGCAGGATAGCCATGCGTGTTTCATAATCAGGCGAACCGATATCAGCCATGCATCCCCACTGGAATCTGGAACGGAAGCGTTCTTCCAGGGTGGTCATTTCTTTCGGCGGTTTATCGCTTGATACGACAATCTGTTTTCCTGCGTTGTAAAGCACATTGAACGTATTAAAAAATTCTTCCTGAGTCCGGTCTTTTCCTATTATAAACTGAATATCATCTATAAGCAGCACATCTACATTCCGGTATTTGTCGCGTATGGCGTTTATCTGTGCGTTGCTGCCGTTTCGGATGGCGTCTATGACTTCATTTGTAAATACCTCGGATGGAACATACTGGATTTTCAGGTTCGGATGATTGGCCAGTATATGATGCGCGATGGAATGCATTAAATGTGTCTTGCCCAATCCAACGCCGCCCCATAAAAACAGAGGATTATATTT
>ERZ778516.2723-NODE-2723-length-11379-cov-5.047598_pt1 | contig 11379 bp, 6 predicted proteins | sample MGYA00510342_ERZ778516 | MGnify/ENA primary metagenome ERZ778516 (study PRJEB29527, sample SAMN07138961) | mouse gut metagenome | material: feces | host: mouse | place: China:Nanjing | collected 2016-01-25 ...
GCCAGGACTTTTAAGGGGTCAATCTTATTTTGCCCGAGGGGTCAAATCACGCGTGCCCGAAGGGGGCAATCACGCGCGCCTTTTCCAGTAAGAGAAGGACGTATTTTTTTTAATATTGTTCCACTTCTTGGTTTTTCAAGTTTTTTCGCTTGTCTCTTTTCGGATGAACTTTTGGGAATAGGCAGATTCTTAAAAGCCATAATATTAGGCTGTAGCTTCATGATGTCCTGATATGAAGGAATATCGGTGTCTTGATTATGTGTTTGACAATATGAATCTTAACAAAGATGTTTTTTAGTAATTTTAAAGAAGAATAATCTTTGCCGGTTTTCTGAAAAATCCGTATCTTTGCCGGTGAAGGCTGGCGCAGTATGGTATTTCGCCGGCGATACCTTTCACACTTGTTTTAATATCACACAAAAAGTATTTGGACTATGAAAAAAATGATGATGTTGGCCGCAATGGCCATATTCTGCGTAAGCATGTCGGCTCAACAGCCTGTGCGCAAATGCGACCGTTGTCCCGCAAAATCGGAACAGTGCGAAAAGAAATGTGACAAAAAGGACTGCAAGAAGAAATGTGACGGCAAATGTGCCGATTGCAAAAAAGGTAACAAGGAATGTCAGCGGAAGTGTAGCAAAGCCAAGAAAGGACATTGCTTCAGAAAATGATGCCCCATTCTTTTTCTTTCAGAGGAGTCTTCGGAACAATATGGTTCTGAGGACTCTTTTCTTTTAATGTGTCATGAGTGAATGCTGCCTGTTTACGCGGAATTTTTTGAATATTTCTTTTTGAGACATGGAAAAGACCGTAAGTGCTATAATTCAGTTTTTTTGATGGCGGTTATTTGAAAAAAAAAAGTTATTTTTGTCACTTTAAAAACATAACGGAAAAACAGCCGGACGAACAACATGTTGTGGTCTTAACCGGTTGCAAGGATGCAATCCGTATAGGTTGCTCCACTCCAATTAAAAGCACAAAATCAAACCATCAAAAAATACCAGTATGAAAAATCGTAAACTCCATTCCGGACGATGCGCCGCTTTGGCACTGGCTCTGCCTCTAGCTCTGACAGGTGTGCCGGGTGCTACGGCTCAGGTTCAGCCTTCGCTTGGTGTTGTTAAAGATGCCAAGGTTGTGCAAATAGCTGGGGCGAGAAAGATTAATCCCACTACGGTGGAAATCATTTATGCCAACGGCAAGCATGTTACTTTCGATTTCTATGGCGCCAATATCTTCCGGCTCTTCCGTGATGACAATGGCGGTATCGTGCGTAATCCCCAGGCCACTCCGCCAGCAGAAATCCTCGTAGGAGGTGCGCGGCGCGCTACGGGAGGCGTAGAACTGAAGAGTAATGCCGACAATATCGAAATGGAAACGTCGCGTGTCATTGTCAGTGTTGACCGGAAAACGGGCCTGCTCACCGTCATGAACAAGCAGACAAATGAAATCGTATTGAAGGAAGTGGCTCCTGTGTCTTTCGACAAAAAAGGTGTCACGATGACGCTACAGGCACAGCCTGATGAGTATTTCTATGGCGGCGGTGTGCAAAACGGCCGTTTCTCACATAAAGGCAAGGCTATCGCCATAGAAAACACCAACAACTGGGTGGATGGCGGAGTCGCTTCTCCAACACCGTTCTACTGGAGCACAAAAGGCTACGGCGTTATGTGGCATACATTCAAGCCCGGACGCTACGACTTTGGGGCTGCGGAAAAGGACAAGGTAATCCTTTCACATGGCGAGCAATATCTCGATGCTTTCATCATGGTGAATGATGGCGCGGTTGGGTTGCTCAATGATTTCTACCAACTGACAGGTAATCCTGTGCTCTTGCCGAAGTTTGGTTTCTACCAGGGGCATCTTAATGCCTATAATCGCGACTACTGGACGGAGAAGGAGAACGGCTTCATGCTGTTTGAGGACGGAAAGCGCTACAACGAAAGTCAAAAGGATAACGGCGGCATAAAGGAAAGCCTCAACGGCGAAAAAGGCAACTACCAGTTCTCCGCCCGCGCCGCTATTGACCGTTATGCAAACAATGACATGCCGCTCGGATGGTTCCTCCCCAACGACGGTTATGGCGCCGGTTATGGACAAACCAGCACACTTGACGGGAATATACAGAACCTGAAAGAGTTTGGTGACTATGCCCGCTCAAAAGGAGTTGAAATCGGTCTTTGGACACAAAGCGACCTTCATCCCAAAGAGGGTATAGAAGCCCTGCTGCAACGCGACATCGTAAAAGAAGTGCGTGATGCCGGTGTCCGTGTGCTCAAAACTGATGTGGCATGGGTAGGCTGGGGCTATAGCTTCGGACTGAACGGTGTGGCCGACGTCGGCCAGATCATGCCCTATTATGGCTCCAACGCTAGACCGTTTATCATTTCACTCGACGGTTGGGCCGGTACACAGCGTTATGCCGGTATTTGGAGTGGCGACCAGACCGGTGGCGACTGGGAGTATATCCGTTTCCATATACCGACTTTCATCGGTTCTGGTCTTTCCGGACAGCCTAATATATCTTCTGATACAGATGGTATTTTCGGCGGTAAGAACATTCCTGTAAATGTGCGTGAGTTTCAGTGGAAAACCTTTACTCCCATGGAACTTAACATGGACGGTTGGGGCTCTAATCCCAAATATCCCGAAGCGCTTGGTGAACCGGCAACATCCATTAACCGTACATATCTCAAACTGAAGTCGGAACTCATGCCCTATACCTATAGTATTGCGGCTGAAGCTGTAGACGGCAAGCCGATGGTGCGTGCCATGTTCCTTGACTATCCCAACGAATTTACCCTTGGCTCGCAAACACAGTATCAGTTTATGTATGGTCCCAGTTTCCTTGTGGCACCTGTTTATAAGGATACCAAGATGGATAAGGACGGTAATGACATACGTGACGGTATCTACCTGCCGGAAGGCAAGTGGGTGGATTATTATAACGGTGACATCTATACCGGCGGACGCCTCATAAATAATTATGAAACTCCGTTGTGGAAACTTCCCGTATTCGTGAAGAGCGATGCCATTATCCCGATGACCAACCCTAACAACAATCCTTCGCAAATCCGCAAGAACTACCGCGCATATGAGATTTATGCAGAACGTTCGGCCGAGTTTACGGAATACGACGATGACGGCGCAACGCAGGAATACCTTAACGGCCGCTCCACACGCACACTCATCGGTACACAGGTAGACAAGGAAAGACTCACCGTTAATATTTCGCCGACTGTAGGTGATTTTGAAGGTTTTGAGAAGAATAAAGAAACGGAACTTCGTATCAACGTGACAGCAGCTCCCAAGAAAGTGGTGCTCAAGGTGGGCAAAAAGAAAATGACTCTTCCTGCTGCAGGTTCCCGCGAAGAACTTGACAGTTACGCCAACTTCTATTATTACGATGCAGCCCCTGACTGGAACCGTTTTGCTACGCCCGGCAGTGATTTTGCCAAGCAGAAAATAACCAGGAATCCTCAGTTGATCATCAAACTGGGCACTTATGACGTTACTGAAGCCGACATGGAAATTACTATAGATGGCTTTAAGTTTGCTCCTGCCGACCGTTATCTCGTGAGTAGTGGCGCTCTCTCCGCTCCTAAGGTTACTTTTGCCGAAGCCGGTAACGGTGTCTTCGATCTCACTCCTTCATGGGAAGCCGTGCCCAATGCCGATTATTACGAAGTGGAATTCGGTGGGATGATTCATTCTACAATCCGTGAGACAGCGTTCACGTTCGATGGTCTTACGCCTGAAACAAACTATGTCTTTAAAGTGCGTGCCGTTAATAAGGACGGTTATTCTGAATGGACTACAGCCAATGGCACTACTAAGAGCAATCCTCTCGAATTCGCCATAAAGGGCATTAAGGCATTGGCTACTTGCAAGGATCAGGGAGGTACACCTGTCAGAAAACTCTTCGATTTTGATGAAAAGAGCCAGTGGCACACTGACTGGAAGAGCGAGGCTGTTCCTTTCGAGATGACACTCGATTTGCGCTCTCTTAATCAGCTTGACCGTTTGGTTTACAAACCGCGTGAAGATGCCGGTAACGGAACCCTCCTTAAGGGAACTGTGTCCTATAGCTCTGATCGGCAGAACTGGACATCTCCTGTGGCTTTTGAATGGGCCAAGGACGGTAGCGACAAGACTTTCATGTTTGAAGGTAATCCTCAGGCTCGCTATGTCAGACTTGCTGTGACCGAAGGTGTCGGCAAGTTCGGTTCAGGCCGTGAGATGTACATCTTCAAGGTGGCGGACACTGAGAGCGTGCTTCAAGGCGATATCAACCGTGATAAGCGTATTGATGAGAATGATCTCACTTCTTACATGAACTATACTGGTTTGCGAAAGGGTGATAGTGACTTCGATTATGTAAGCTTGGGAGACATTAACAATAATGGTCTTATTGATGCTTACGACATTTCTATCGTAACGACCGAACTTGATGGCGGGGTGAGCAACTCCAATGACAAAGTAGCCGGTACTCTCGTGCTCACTCCCAGCAAAACGACCTTTGCTGCCGGCGACATTGTGGAAGTGAAAGTTTCAGGTAAAGGACTGCACTATGTCAATGGACTTAGCTTTGCTTTGCCCTACAATGCTCAAGAACTTGAATATGTCGGTACTGATCTGGAAGGTATGAAGGAAATGGTGAACCTCACTTATGACCGCCTGCACACTAACGGCCAGAAGGCTCTTTATCCTACGTTTGTGAACCGCGGCAACAATTTCTTGCTTGAAGATGGAGATCATAACCTTTTCACCATCAAGTTTAAAGCTAAGAAAGCCGGAAAATTCAATTTGAAAGCTCAGGATGGAATTTTAGTTGACCGTAATCTCGGTACGGTTCAATTCTGATAAAATCCCAAGCTTTCTCATATAAACTCTGCAAGAAAATCCGGCTGCGATATTAATATCGCAGCCGGATTTTCTTGCAAAAGATTTCCTTTAATAAAAGCATAAGGTACTTCGGTTGATTTTCAGTTTTGATATTTCTTGTTTTGTCTTTTTTATTTTGTCTCATTACCAATGAAATAATAGACTGTTCACTCTGGGCGGTTTTTAAAAAGGGTCTTTTCGATGAAAATTTCTTTATTCTTTCCTCAAAAGAACTAGTATCAAAAAATAACACGAATGCATTGGATTTCAAATTGCAATACGTGATGTTAGTGCAGAGATAGAACGCGTTTCTGTTTAGAAAGGTTTGATAAATACTGAAAAAAGCGGAGATCCGATGTTGAATATCCGCTTTGATTTTACAATATATTCTATTAAAAGATAAAGACAAACAATGTTTTTAAAACGTAGTATAAGTACATTTGAGATGTTTGGACCTCCCTTTTCAGCCGAATCGTGAAATCCGTGCCAACTTTTCCTCGTTTAGAATAACTATATCTTTGCCTTCTGTCATGATGATGCCTTCTTCTGCAAAATTGGAGAGCGTGCGTATGGCATTGGAGGTAGTCATGTTGGATAAGGCAGCCAAATCTTCGCGTGTAAGATGAATGCTCAAGCTTTTGTCTTTGGGAGTGATGCCGTATACATCTTTCAGGTAGAGTAATGATTCTGCCAAGCGTCCTCTGACATGTTTTTGCGTGAGGCTTACAGCTCTTTGGTCGGAAATGCCCAGATCTGTGGCTAGTTCCTTGATAAAGAAAAATGACAGTGCATGATTGGTTCTCATGGCATTGTAGATATCCGTCATGGGTATGGCGCAAATCTCAGAAGGTTCGAAAGCAGCGGCACCAGTAACATAAGGCTCTTTAGCCATGGAGGCGCGGTAGCCGAAATATTGTCCTGGGCGCAACACGCGGAGTATCTGACTGCGGCCGCCCACGCCATCGCGAAAAATCTTTATCTTGCCGGATAAAATGCACAGCAGGTGGTCAGGGCTGTCACCTTCGTGATAAATAGCTTCGTTTTTCTTATAAGATTGACAAACAATGTGTGGCAATATTGTTGCTTGTTCTTCTTTCGAAAGAAGCGACCAAAAATCTTTAATTTTATGTGTGAAATCAGTCTTTGACAGTTCGATTTTTTCGGTCATGAAATTTAAATATGCTGTAAAACATAGTTTATTAGCGCAAAAGTAAAGATTCTTTATTGCTTAACAAAATGTTGAGTAAATATTTTTGTTTTTTTTATGATATTGAGCGGCAACTTTCTTGTTATCGTAATGGATAATGGACTTAAATGGTATTATTAGCTGAAAATGAATAAAAATAAAGCACCTGCCATCTTTTTCTATGAAAAATTTCTTTAAGAAACAAATTTTCCCTAATTTTGGAATTGAATCAGTTTTGAGCTTGCTCGTGCGGGTATCAACTGATAGAACTGGCAGAACAGGCTGTGTTTCTCTTTTATTTCAGAGGAGTGCTCCGAGTCAGTTTTAAAGAATGTGATTTATATAAAACCTTATAATCTCTAACCTATGTGCTACTTACGATTTGACAAGGCGCAGATGACCAATCTTCAGGATTCTTTGTTTAAGGAATTATTGATTACCAGTCGGTCAGGCGCCTATTGCAACACCACCCTTGTAGGTTGCAACATCCGAAAATATCATGGTTTGATGGTTGTTCCTGTTCCTGAATTGGACGATGAGAACCATGTGCTCCTCTCTTCGTTGGATGAAACGGTTATCCAACACGGAGCGGAGTTTAATCTCGGACTGCACAAATATCAAGGTGAAAATTACAGTCCGAAGGGACATAAATACATTGTAAGTTTCGAGTGGGAGAAGGTGCCTACATGGATTTACCGTATCGGAGGCGTTATGCTAAAGAAAGAAATAGCCTTTGATTCTGGTGAGTATCGTTTCTATATCCGTTATACTCTTCTACAGGCTCATTCCGCCACAACATTGCGTTTGCGTCCGTTTTTGGCATTCCGCAGCGTACGGCAGTGGACCCACGAAAACAGTACGGCAAATAATGGCTATGACTCGGTGAAGAACGGTATTAAAATGTGCTTGTATGCCGGTTATCCCGATCTATTTATGCAGACTAACGTCAAGTCGGAATTCCATTATCAGCCTGATTGGTATCGTGGATTAGACTATCCCAAGGAGCGTGAGCGAGGCTATGACGCAACGGAGGACTTGCTTGTTCCCGGTTATTTTGAGCTGCCGATTAAGAAAGGGCAGACGGTTGTTTTTTCTGCAGCTCTTAACGAGTTAGCTCCTAGCCGTTTGGATAACTCCATGCAGACCGTTATTGACACTCATGATAAACGTGACAGTTTTTATCATTGTCTTGTTAACGCCGCCCATCAATTTAAAGTTCAGAAAAATGATGGACACTATATATTGGCAGGCTATCCGTGGTTCAAGTGCCGTGCCCGTGATACGTTCATTTCCATGCCGGGCTTGACTTTGTCAATAGGAGAAGTTTCCCAATATGAGAAATATATGGATACCGCGGCTGTGGCAATCCGTAATTATATCAATAAGGAGGCTGTAAATGTTCCTATTTATGAAATGGAACAGCCTGATACTCTTTTGTGGGCTATCTGGTGCTTACAGCAATACCACAAGGTTGTTTCACATCAGCAGTTCTACGATAAATACGGGCGTTTGCTGTGGGATATCATGGAGTTTATATGGAACGGGCGGCATACCAACCTTTTTGTGCATGATAATGGTTTGCTTTATGCTAACGGTCGTGACCGTGCCATTACCTGGATGAATTCAACAGTGGACGGTCGTCCCATAGTACCCCGCTCCGGTTATATTGTTGAATTTAACGCATTGTGGTATAATGCTTTGAAATTCTGCGAACAGATACTCAACGAAAATGGCGGCGAGGCAGATGTTATACAAGCTAAAGCATGTGCCGAAGAAGCTGAGAAAGTGGCTGTTTCCTTTAAGGAGGTTTTTCTCAATGAGTACGGATATCTGCTTGACTATGTAGACGGTATGATGATGGATTGGAGTGTCCGTCCAAATCAATTGTTTGCTATAGCGCTGGATTATTCGCCGCTTAATGTCAAGGAGCGTAAGGGTGTTCTGGATATCTGCACTAAAGAATTGGTGACTCCTAAAGGCATTCGGTCCTTATCTCCCAAAAGCGGAGGGTATAATCCACTCTACGTCGGGCCGCAGATACAACGTGACTATGCTTATCATCAAGGAACCGCATGGCCTTGGCTCACTGGCTTTTATCTGGAGGCCTATCTTCGTGTGTACAAAATGAGCGGGGTCAACTATATCGAGCGTCAGCTTATCGGGTTTGAAGAAGAATTATTCTACCATTGTGTCGGAACAATTCCTGAACTGTTTGATGGGAATCCACGTTTCAGCGGTCGTGGCGCCATTTCATTTGCTATGAATGTAAGTGGCATTCTTCGTGCACTCAGCATGCTTGATAAATATTCGGTTGATTGAGATTTAAAACTTGAAGAAGAAAAACATTTAACTGGTTGCTAAGTGTCTTATAGCTAAATAGACCGGATTATACTTCACGATAAGGAGAATGTTCCGTTACAGTTGTTACAATCAGTTGAACTAAAGCTAATACGTATGAAAGTATTAATGTTCGGATGGGAATTCCCTCCCCATATTCTGGGCGGACTCGGAACTGCCAGCTACGGCATTACAGCAGGTTTGGCCAAGCAGCCAGACATGCAAATTACCTTTTGTATCCCAAAACCTTGGGGAGATGAGGACAAAAGTTTCATGAATATTATCGGTCTGAGTGAAACTCCGATTGTTTGGCGTGATGTTGATTATGACTATGTCAAGCAGCGTTTGGGCAATAAAATGTCGCCTGAGCAGTATTACGCTCTGCGCGACCATATTTATGCTGATTTCAGTTATCGGCAGACCAATGACCTGGGATGTATTGAGTTTTCCGGTCGTTATCCTGACAATCTTCATGATGAGATCAATAATTATTCCATTGTGGCAGGAGTCATAGCCCGTCAGCAGGAGTATGATATTATTCATGCCCACGATTGGCTGACTTATCCGGCGGGCATACATGCCAAGCATGTCAGCGGCAAACCTTTGGTCATTCATGTGCATGCCACGGACTTCGACCGTTCGCGCGGCAATGTAAATCCTACGGTCTACAGTATAGAAAAAGACGGTATGGACCATGCCGACTGTATCATGTGTGTGTCGGAGTTGACCCGTCAGACGGTTATCAACCATTATCATCAGAATCCGGCCAAATGTATAGCCATGCATAATGCTGTTTATCCGCTTTCGGAAGAAATTCAACAAATCGTGGCGCAGCGCAAACCTGCCCGTGAACGGAAAGAGAAGGTGGTGACGTTTTTGGGTCGTATCACGATGCAGAAAGGACCGGAGTATTTCGTTGAGGCTGCTTCATTGGTTTTGCAGCGTACACGCAACATACGTTTCTGCATGGCTGGTTCGGGAGATATGTTGAATGCCATGATTGAGTTGGCAGCACAGCGCGGTATCGCAGACCGTTTTCATTTTCCGGGGTTTATGAAAGGAAAGCAAGTATACGAGGCTTTCCGCGATAGTGATGTGTATGTGATGCCCTCTGTCAGCGAACCTTTCGGCATCTCCCCGCTAGAGGCCATGCAATGCGGTGTTCCTTCCATCATCAGCCATCAGAGCGGATGTGCCGAAATTCTTGATAAATGTATCAAGACGGACTATTGGGATATCAATGCTATGGCAGATGCCATGTATTCCATCTGTGCCAACGAAGGCCTTTATACTTATCTTCAGGAAGAAGGTAAGAAAGAAGTCGACCAAATTACTTGGGAGAAGGTAGGACAACGCATCTACAACATTTATAGCCAAATTCTTGCAAACTACAATCATTAAGCCAAAGCGTATATTATGAAAACCATTTGCCTTTATTTTGAAATACACCAGAATATTCATTTGAAGCGTTACCGTTTCTTTGACATTGGTACCGACCATTATTATTATGACGATTATGAGAATGCGCGTTCCATAACCGAGACGGCGGACCGTTCCTATGTGCCGGCAATCAACGCACTTATTGAAATGGCCGAAAGGTATGGCAGTTATTTCAAATGTGCTATTTCCTTGTCGGGCTGTGCCATTGAACAGCTTGAGAATCATGCGCCTCAGGTTATTGAGCTCTTGCAGAAACTCAACGACACCGGTTGTGTGGAATTCCTTGCCGAACCTTACAGCCATGGCTTTTCCTCGTTGGCCAGTCCGGAGTGTTTCAAGGAGGAGGTTCGGCGTTTATGCCATAAGGTAAAGTCGCTTTTCGGACAGGATCCCAAGATCTTCCGTAATTCCTGCCTTATTTACTCCGATGAGATAGGTGAGCTTGTGGCCGATATGGGCTTTAAAGGTATGTTGGCCGAAGGTTCCAAGCATATTTTAGGATGGAAGAGTCCTCATTTCGTATATAATTGCAACCGCAATCCGAAATTAAAACTGTTGTTGCGCGACTATAGTCTGTCGGAGGATATCAGTTTCCGTTTCAACGATTCTTCGTGGAGCCAATATCCTCTCTTTGCCGATAAGTATGCCAATTGGATTGCTCAGTTGCCTGAAGAAGAACAAGTCATCAACCTCTTTATGGAGTTGTGTGCTTTAGGCATTTTCCAGCCGCTTTCATCGAATATTCTGGAATTCATGAAAGCGCTTCCCGCACAGCTCAAAGAGCGCGGCGTCGTATTTTCCACACCCTCCGAAATATGCGCGAAGTTCAAGTCGTCGGGCGACCTTAATGTAGAATATCCCACTTCATGGGTTGACGAAGAACGCGATATGTCGGCATGGTTGGGTAATGTCATGCAGCGTGAAGCTTTTGAGAAACTTTATAGTGTGGCCGACCGTGTCCGCATTTGTCAGGACCGTCGCCTTAAGCAGGATTGGGACTACCTGCAAGCTTCCAACAATCTTCGCTTCATGAGCACAAAGCCTAATTCTTATGGTGGCTACCGTGGCATTTACGATTCTCCTTACGATGCTTTTACCAATTACATGAACATCTTGGGAGACTTTACCAACCGTGTCAATAATCTCTATCCTGCCGAAATCGAGAATGAAGAGCTTAACTCTCTTCTGACAACTATCAAGAATCAGGATGAGGAGCTTGAAATGAAAGATAAGGAAATCGAAAAGCTTCAGCACATGCTGGCAAAATTCGAAAAGGAAAAGAAGGCTGTTTCAGCTGCGAAACCGGTTGCGGAAAAGACTTCGACCGCTAAGAAAACGGCTTCAGCCAAGAGTAAGTCTGCAGCAAAGGCTACTTCTAAGAAAACCTCAGAAAAAACTCCGGCTAAAGACAGTAAATAAGAGAGGATTGGCAGATTTTTCTTAATCAGCCGCTGAGTGATGTCTGCCTGTTTCCGAGATGTTTTTCTCTTTTTGTGCGTGTTCATGTTTATTTGGGCTGCCCTGGCCCTGTT
>ERZ778516.2724-NODE-2724-length-11379-cov-4.331067_pt1 | contig 11379 bp, 10 predicted proteins | sample MGYA00510342_ERZ778516 | MGnify/ENA primary metagenome ERZ778516 (study PRJEB29527, sample SAMN07138961) | mouse gut metagenome | material: feces | host: mouse | place: China:Nanjing | collected 2016-01-25 ...
ACAGAAATAGATGATACGGGAGATAAGGAGCATTTTGCTATACGAGACGGTATCCCCTTTTCTTGCTTTCAAATCGGGCAAGATGAGTGCATCGAATAACATCTTGAATAGTTTGTACATCAATACCTGCTGCTGAGAGGCGCATAACGATTCCGTGTAATTTCTCTGTAGAAAATCCAATGTTCTGACTTCTTTTGACGCTAACGGATTCTCGTATCTGTTCAATTCTTGTTTCACGAATCGACGAAGGTTTTGCAATATTACAGGACTGTTGGTCTCATAACGGTTGCTTTTCCGCAACTCCTTATCGTCAGACAGGTAAAGGACTGCTTGGGGATGGTTCTGCAAATAATCGTCTATTTCAACCAATATATCATAATCTGATTTGCTGGCATCTGCTGCATTGATTCCAAAAGTTTTCGTTATATCGTAAATGTAGAGCAAGACAAACCAGAACTTTTCGACGTCCAATTCGTATTTCTCCAATGTGCCGATAATATCTTTATTTTCGAGGTACGCCTCATATTTGAATGGAGGTTTGATAGCATCGATTGCCAATCGACTGAGGTAAGTAATATGCCAACCATTGTCAAAATGTTCCCCCTCGAACCAGCAGTGTTTATTGTGCAGTTTGTTGACATACTCCATCGCTTCATCGTTCACGCTTTGAGGTATCGTATAGCCCATAATCCTTAATTTACAGTTTCCCAAATATACGAAATGCTTTCAACAACAGCAAACAGAGGAATAACAGAACAAAATAACGAGTAAAATTGTTCTGTTTGACCTCTAAAACCATGTTTTGCCTGTCTATTAGAACAAAATAACATGTTTTATAGGGTTTTCAGAACAAAATGCAGATGCAGTTCCAATTATATATAGCTTTGAACGAGGTCTGCCTATCTGTCCTTGTCGGTTGGTTCGGTGGTATTTTGCCGAGTAAAATATTTTGGGAAATTATTTAAAGATATTTATTAAATAATTTGAATTTAATTGAACTATTTTCTATCTTTGCACTGCAATTCCAAGCTACTATTTCCCACCTATACAAACCGAGCATTATTGTTTGAGGCAGATTTTCTCTGCCTTTTCTTTGCGTCGTGTTACCACATTTTTTGAGTGTGAAATGAAGATTTCCTATATAAATATCTATTCAGAATCAAAAAATATGGAAAGTATCCCAGTAAAGGAATAGCAGGATTCAACAGATAGAAATTCGTTTGCTACTACTTCCTACTCGAAAGATTCCCTTTAGATGGATATTTCACTCGTATTGGAGAGAGGATAATTACCACATTTTTTGAGTGTGAAATGGACTTTTCCTTTATAAATACTATTACAGGATTAAAAAATATGGAAGATAGCAGAGACAGAAGATTCCAAGTAAAGAGATAGTAGGTATTGAATAGCAGGATAGCCAGTTGTTCAAAACTGTCCTATGCTGACTGCTCAAAAGTGTCCTATATATACATTACCTACCTTATACATAACCTATATAAAGTCTTTCAGACCATGTACTACCACATCAAAGACCGCAAGTGATTCGAGAACCGTAAGCAGGCTAAAGAGCACTATGGCGTAGCCTGTTTCCGTAAACTGCTGCACTTAAAAGAGATTCTATTTACGAACAACAAAAATTCCATTGCTAACGATGAATTACACCGTAATCCCCAAATCCATTGTGACCTTTCAGACGGGCAACAGTAAGCCTGCCGATATTTACATGTGAGCGACCATTAAATGCTGCTCTGACTATAAAACGAATCTGTCCCATGTAACCGAGGAGAAACTATCCCTGCTTACTGGGCTGGATGAACGTTCCATTAGACGAAGCATCAAACGGCTGAAAGAGGTAGGCTGCCTTACCGTGGAGGCTTCCATTAAGCAGGATGCAGACCGAGGCTTCATAAGGCGGAATACGTACTTTATAAAGCCCGTCAAGACCCATTATTTCTTCCTCGATAACGAGTTCTTCAAACAACGCTATCCCGCCAAAATAGCAGGGTTTCTGCTCCTGCTAAAGGCTGTCTGCCTCAATAATACGGATACTGTCCATTGAAGCATATCCCAAATTGCAAAGGCCATCGGTTTATCGAGAAATACGACCGCCGCATTATTGAATGAATGTCAGCAAGCGGGACTTATTAAGGCCATAGAGAACGGCTACGAACTGACGATTGGTTGTTTTATCAATCATGCGGTCAATAGACTGGATGCAGGGATTTACAGAGAGCTATGCGATTTCTGCCAATCCAGAGGAGTGACCCCACCGACTTGGAACAAACGGGCGATGTCCGTACTGTTTACGAAATACAACGCGGCTGGTGTACCGAGTACCGAGCCGAGAAGTCTGACCTACCAACTCAACAAACGCTGCAAGAACCTACCCCAAAAAGTCTCCATTCCCTACTTTCTAAAAGCACTCGATATGCAGAAGCAGTACAGGGAGGCTATCGAACAGGATAGGCGCAACAAAGAGTATTGAGCCGATTTCAAGGGGTTTGCATTTTAGGCATAAGCCCCTATGTGTCAGCATGGGGGGCTTTTATTTTAAAAGTTCTGATCTTTGAATAAATCTTGCTGCTCAACGTATAGGATTTCTTTCGGAGTAATTTGGGTAAATTTAATTTTAGGGCGATTCCCTGTACCTTCACTCCTGTCAATTACACCATAAATTGTAACAGACGAGAAGAATTTATCATCAGATTTTGATATAATCTGATTTTTATATTTTGTTAATGGTTGGTTTTGGTCTGGCTCACATGTTAGAATATGGCCCTTGTATTCAAATCCAATAGTGTTTGTTTTACCATTATTACGAGTTATTTCACCATCTAACTCTACATATTGGCCGTCTTTTAATTCTGGGAATAAAATATCAGGTGCAATATTTGATTTAGTGTAAAAATAAGATTTATCCGTATATGTTATAGATTCCTTATCAAATTTACCATCATCCTGCCTACCTGCGATCGTAAGAGATACATTTTCAGAAATTGCTTCAGAAATGTCATTGAAAAAACCTTTGGGAAGATTTTTGTATAGGGTATATATTTTGAGAGGAATTTCTAATGTTTTATCATCTACTGATATTTTTACAGTTTCATTCGTCAAATCAATCGTTTCTTCAACTTGTCTATCTTTAATATGCTTGCGAATTTTTATACACCATTTAGCCAGATTAACTGCTCCTTGAATTATTTTTTTTATGTCTTTAGCTGGACCCGTTTCTAAAAAACCATCTGAAGCTGCTTTTTTGGCAAATTCTTTTACGTAATATCCAACGAAGCTACCACCACTAATAATTAGTAGAAGTTCACCAATGTTATTAGGAATTTCTATCATCCATGAACCCTCTTTTACTTTTACAGGGAAATTAAAATCAACATCCCTTAATTCAGGGTTCTCTATCTTTATGAAATAACGCATAAGATAGTCAAATCCCAATAATGCTGTTGCGGATTGACGAGCATCGAAAATGCCATGTTGTATGCTTTCTCCACTATAAGAGAGATAGCCTAATGAATCATTATCCATATTATTTGGATTATAGTTGTTTACCAAATTTATGAATAAAATCTAAAATTTGCAAACCCGCCTCAAAGGTGTGTTTATTTATATCCCGCCCACGAACAAACACATGAATCAAAGCCCCCGCCCTATGTCTAATGTAAAAACAGGAATTATGGACAGAGAATCGAGGCAAAACGCATAGCGGATTTGCATGTACTTTATGGTCAGAACGAGGTGGTGGAAGAACTTATCCGTGCAGGTAAAATCGACGAGGAGTATATGTATCCCTTTGTCGATACGGAGGAGGAGATTTTCAAGTGGTGGCTGGTATCGCCTTACCTTGCACGGGAACTCAAGGAACAGGGAGAGGTCATAATCGACCCCTCGGCTGTCATTGGTGGGGACGAACCACCAGCGGACAAGCTATCTACATGGACGACGTGATAAGAAAGATTGCAGAGGCGTGAAATACGGCCTAAATATCCACTTAATAAAACCGCAAGTAACAGAGATTGGGGGCTTTGCATTTTCGAGAGAATTTTGCAGACCCCTGATTGCTGCTTTTGCGTTGGCGAAAAGGTTGGGAAATGCAGAATCGAATGATCTGAAATCATGATTTAGAGGGATTGTGCAGACGTAAAGTTCAGAACAAAGCCTGCTAACCCAATATGCAAAGAAGAAAGTTTGCTTTCCATGCCTGCGGCTATTGCATGGAAACTTTGTTTTCAAGAACTTTGCAGGACATATTTTGCAACTACAATACCCCAAGAGCGTTGCGTATTGAGAAACATTTTCTAACTTTGTGGTGCTGTCCCGAACGGGCGGCAGACATATTAGTTTAGTGAAAGTGTTTCGCTAATCCTTGACGATAAAATTTGGCGATTTTAAGCAAACAAGGATAGGCAATACAAACACTCATCACCGTGTATAGGCATATATCATTTGATATATACTATTCGGTGTGGGGTATTGTTTATTTGTTTGCAGGCTACGCCAAATGCCTATCGTCAGATAAACGAACAACTCCACACTTTCTTTTTGCACATAACCCACCGCAGCAGGAGTTGATACGGTATAAATGCTATTGGCATGAAAGGAGACATTCGATATTTCGTCGTATATCCCAATGGGGAATATACATTTGATGCAGATTGGAATAATCTGCAAAAAGACGAACAAGCTTGGTTTTATCTCAAACGAATTTGTATAGTGTCATATAACTATGCCGATCATTTTGAATTTCATATTATTGACAAGGCGGGAAATAAAGCATCTTTCAGTATCGGTAATTTTGAGGTGTTAAAATTTTATACACACGGAACATACGCCCATTTCTACATGACGATTGAATTAAAAGACAGCCGCTCTGGAAATTTGTATAAGCACGATCTCCATTATTGGGAAGATGCAATTAAAGATATGGTGGCTGTATTGAAAGATATAGATAGCTGTAACAGCTATGAGGTGTATGCCTTGCAACAAGAGAATAAAGCCTTACTTGCTGAAATAGAAAGACTAAAGAAACAGCTTAAATAATTTTACCTTCTATGAAAAAACTACTACCCCTATTACTGTGTGGCTTGTTGCTGTTCAGTGTTAATGCCCACTCTCAAACTTACTGGGAATTGATAACTGAAAATTTGAGCATTAGCTCTAAGAGTAGTTATTTGACCGTTTCGAATACGACTACGAGTAGCGTAACATTACATAATGGAGTTGCAGAATCAAAAGACGAGAAGAAGAAAAATTTGATTTCTTTTAAAGATGCTGTTATTAAAGCTTCTGCATATAGGCTCATGGGAGATCCCGCGAAACGCATATTATTCACTATTGACGATATTAACGACAAACCGTCTGAATATAAATATCCTGTTATCAATGAAAAAGGAAAGATTGAATATACTACCAATCTTTATTGAGCTATTACTATATATATGACAGGAACCGACAGTAAAGAATATTATTTGAGATATATTTTCCATAATACATTCCGCAGCCAATCTTTTGGATTGGCTGGGTCTGTTAGATCCCCATATTGGGAATATAAACTTAGCGGCAATGTACCTAATTCTGGACATGTAAACAAAGATTGGACCACCTGTTATCCGCCTCATTTTTTCGATATAACCTTAAACAAAGATAATAGCTGTTCATTAGCGGAGGACCATGGCACAATCTGTAACATAACATCTATTAAAGGAATTAAACGTATTGAATTTAACATAGGTTCTGGATCAAAAATCAGAGTTCATAATTTCAAAATCGAGCAAGAGTCTATTTACGCACGAGTTTCCAATTTTATTTCAGCAGGAGATAATAATATGAAGGATGGAAACTATTACCAAGCAGCCTCGGAATACTCGAAAGCCATTGACAAAGGGTATGAAAATTACGACATCTATTTCAAGCGGGCAAACGCCTATTTTGCCAATGAATTTTATAACAATGCGATTGATGACTGCACGAAAGCTATATCCTACAAATCCACAACGGATGCTTACCTGTTGCGAGGGAAAGCAAAATTGCTGAAATCCGATGCCTCGGGTATTGACGATTTGAAGAAAGGCGGTTCAGAGGGACTGGCCTTGATTCGAGAAATGGAGCTGGATAAGGTCTCAGCCCCCAATGCTCCGTCATCTGGAGGCGACAAACGATATACAGCAACAGGCAGCGGTTTCGTATTGACTCCGAATGGGGTCATCGTAACAAACTATCATGTTATCGACGGAGCCAACGGAATAGACGTCTTCGTAAACAGAAATAACGAGGTAAAGAAATACAAAGCCAAAGTGCTTATATCCGATAAGACGAACGATATTAGCCTGCTGCAAATCGACGACAGCTCATTTACCAGGTTCCCTGCCTTGCCGTATGCTACAAAAACCTCGATACTGGATGTCGGAACGAGTGTTTTTGCACTCGGCTATCCCATGTCTGATATTTTAGGAGAAGAGATTAAAGTTACCGATGGCATCATAAGTTCCAAGACGGGTTATCAAGGCGATATTGTAACCTATCAAATTTCCGCACCTATTCAGCCTGGGAATAGCGGAGGACCTTTGTTCGATAAGCAGGGCAACATTGTGGGTATCACAAATGCGGGGGTTCCCGATGCACAGAATGTCGGCTATGCTATCAAAGCATCCTATCTGAAGAATCTGATCGACGTTGCACCTACGACTATTTCGTTGCCTGCACACAACTCGATTTCGGGCCTTTCCTTTACAGAAAAGATAAAGCGATTGACGCCCTATGTCGTTTTGATTAAGGTTTACTAACATTAAATAAATTAAGCGATTATGAAAAAGATATTTTTGACGGTTGCCCTCGTCGTTGGGGCTATGTATGCAAATGCACAGGTAATTACAGAACAGGAGTTCGCCAGAAAAATGGGTGAATTGTCAAACAAAAGAGACGCCCTGTGGAAAGGCGATAACTGGATGTCTGGAGGATTTGATGATGCCAACGCAAAACTTTATATCCAATATAGCATGGAGGCGTGCGCACTTATGGAAAAGTATACCAACCAGCTTACGGATGGGAATGAACAAATAGACCTTCTATGGATGCAGACCGATGTTCTTTCAGACGCATTGGATGTATACTGTAAAAACAGAGTTGGACTATCTGAGGCAGAATATGGAGTCCAATTCCGCCGTATGGTTGCTGCCTTGAATCGCATATTGACGATAAGCAAACGAATAGATGACAAACAAACTCACTTGCAGGTAGCGTTCGATGTAAAGCGAGAACTGGGGGAGCAATATTTCAAATGCAAAAAATACCAAGATGCATTTGACAATTATAAATCATGCATTACCTCCTATCAAGAATATACAAATCTTTATGGAGCCGATGCGGACATTCGCAAACTCGGGCAGGAGGCATATTACTACTGTGGGTATTCCGCCTATAAATTGGGTAATACCGCCGTTGCAAATCATTATTTCAACAAGGCGAAAGAAATCTTGAATGATAGTCTGATTCAGCCATATAAATAACGCTATGAACAAGGATAATGTATTGACCATTGCCGCAATAATCTTGGGATTGGGCGGATGGTGTTTCTACAATCTCGATTTTAAGAAAAAAGAGGCGGCAGAACAACAACCTACTCAAAACGAATACAAATATGATATAAACGAGTATCGAAAGCAACAAGAGGAAAAGAAAAGAGCTGCTGAAGAATGTTTGCAAATTGTGGGCGATTATCTCAAACGATATGGCTACAATGTTACTCACATGTACACTACATCCGTCCAATTGACTGATTGGAAATACAATGTTAGAGGAACTATAACCAATCCTAACGGTACAACAAGAGCATTTGGAGTACTATATGATTATTCCACTAAAACTATACTGACGTGTGATATTGATTGATAATAGAGCAAAGGACACCATCTACTAACCGCCTGCTTTTCTTATCTGCCCTATTTACAAACGATTGATCCGCATTGTGCCCTCGTTGTTGCAAGAATGATTGAACCCCTTAAACACTAAAACTATGCCCCTCAATCCTACCCTTAAAAATGCGCTTGTCAGGGCTACCTACATTGTAGGGAGTTTGCTGGCCTTTCTTATCCTTTTTATCTGGCCTCCCATAGGAGAACATCACAAAACTCTTATAGGCATTTGGCAATTTGTGATTACGTTAGCTATCATTTGGTTCAACATTCGTAAATTGGCAAAACCGATACGATTGAGTATAATAGGAACCTATCTGTTCTTCTTTGCCATACTCATCTTTTGGTATAAAGTAGAACCTTTCCCGAAGTGGTTTTATGATTTTTCTTCCTTGTGGGGTCAGTTCTGCAATTATAGAATGATGAGAATATTATGTTGCATAGGGTTTATTTTACTTGCATCCATTCTACCGATATTTCTCAAATCAACAGATGCGTCACGACTTGCCAAATTTGGAACAATTTGGATTTGGACAGCCATCCTCATGTTGGATTTTGCAGCAGCCATGCCGAATATCTATTTTACAGAAGAACAGGCAGACAAACTTTATATGGGCTGTCGTAAAATGGGAACAGTCTATAAATATGCTCCGATATATGCTATGGGGATCGGTGATTATTTCAATGTGCTTCTTCCGCAAGATTCGGTTTGCTCTTCTCCCGAACATTATCTAAAAGTTCATTATGAGCGGCATGGCAATCTGCTGATTCAGCCCGAAACACGAGATACGATTTGGATAGAGAAAGGTGGTGTATGGGTAAATCCAGACCGTCAGACCATCGAAAACAACACGAGTTGCCAGATGCGCTGGCAATGGCAATACTATGCTTGGCATAAAATCAAAGGAGTGTTTTGCAAAGAAGAAAACGAATAGGCAATGAAACGCTACTTACTCTCCATATTTGCCTTGCTGATTGTTGGGTGTGCTACTCCCCGCTCCGAACAAACCTACGATGAAATGCTGAATGATGTCGTTCAGAATTTCAATGTAGGAACGATAGGCGGCGATAGTGTGTTGAAAGCCTTTGTGCAGAAGACACAGGCGGATTCAGTTGCTCGGCAATATTCCAATCCTGCCATGAAAGAGGAAATGATGCTCAACCTTATTTCAGATTATTTGGGTGCAGGGCAAGTGTACAATGCACAGCACCTATACGATAATATGCTGAAATATGCAGAACAGGAATATGGCAAGGTCAGCCAAATGACAGCAATAGTCTATTTCGAGAAAGCGCATTTATACGAGCAAACAGGAGATTTGGACAATGCTATTCAGATGATGCAAAAGGCCGCAGAGGTGTTTGAACAGTTGCCAAAAGATGATAGTAATCGATATGAGGATGTAATGGAGTTTATAAGGATGTGGGAAGAACAGAAATCTAAATAGGCTGCAAATAATATAATTTCATTCTCCTATAAACAGCCGATTAATAAATATACCGTATCTGGAATAGCGAATAAAAATTCAGAATTTAGATGCTATGATTTAACCTTGACTTTTCGCCATATTGATACTGGACAAGAATTTTCAGTATATGGGGGCCGAACAACTTGGGGGATGAAATTGGATGATAACTTGGCATATCCTGATAATAAAGACGGTGATGTTATCCAATCTCCCGACTACGATATTCCGTTCTTCTTTGCGGATTTGGATTTTGACAGAAAAGATGAACTAATTAACCGATCTTTTTCCTTATGGCGGCAGTCAGCGGGATGTCGGCGCATTTACCTCTATTTATAAAATCAAGAACGGGAAGGCCATAAATGCAACCGAATATTTTACAGATAAATCTGAAATATTTGAGTCCATAGACCAATTCTATTTCTTTGTAAATAATGCCCGTAAAGAAATCATTTTATATTCCGATGGCGGAGCGATCAATTTTGGTTGGAAGATTTATAAATTCAATAATGGCGAATATATATACGACAGGCATATACGTTGCGACTATAATACAGGATCAAGCAGTTATATAGTTACTGTCTTATCTCCACAAGGAGAACCTATAAAATCGTTTACGGTTGGCGAAGACCAGTTTAACAGAGATCGGTGGAATTATTAAGATGAAAACCTACATACTCCTCATATTCACCTTACTGATTGTTGGGTGAAGAAATGGACAGACTTTGACAAGGGGGCTATAAATAGACATTTTGACAATGTTTGTCCTTGTTGTTTCAACAGAAAACAAAAGCAACAAAACATTCTTAAAAGAGGAGAGGGGAAAGAAATTTCCTCTTTTTTTCTGTACCGAGGTTGGGGTCGGTTAATCACTCATAATCGTTTCAATTCATTCACAATTAGCACATTATGCAATTATGGAAATGCACTACACATTAGGCTATGGATAGTCTATAGCCCAACTAAATGACAATTACAAACTTATAACACGATTTTATTCACTTGCAGGAGGTGAGAATCCTCTCCATTGGGTCACCATCGAGTTTGAAAACAGCTATTTTAAGCATCATAATATATTGATTATACGATAATTGCGGAAATAGCTCAGTTGGTAGAGCACAACCTTGCCAAGGTTGGGGTCGCGAGTTCGAGTCTCGTTTTCCGCTCACGATAAAAAGCTGATAATCATTCGATTATCGGCTTTTTTGTTTCTGCCGACTGATGCTACAGACGTCTTTTCTGTGACACAAAATGCCTTGAAATCGTGGTTTGTGATACAGAGTGTGATACAAAAAAACATGTATGTCACACGCTCTCGTATTGTTGCTTGCGTAATCCGTAAAGATTATGACAATCAACGTTGTATGTTGAAAAAATGCTATCTACAGAAACCATTTGACCCCTCTTGCCCTCGTATTCACCCAGGACCGCCGCCGTAAGTTCGTCGGGTTGGGCATATCGGTAGCTTTGGAACACTGGGATTTCGCCAAACAACAACCCACCACCGACTGCCCCGACGGGACGGAAATTCAATTCCCAATAGCCTCTAAAATACGTGAGTATGAAAAGAAAATCAAAAAGTTGGATGTACTGGAAATCCCCATTACATTCGATAATCTGTCAGAGCTGAACGGGAAACGAATCAACTGCATCGTTGGCGATCATTTCAAGCAAATAATCGAGAGGTCGGAAAAGGTCGAAAAGTACGGTTCAGCAGGCAAGCATAAGGTAACGCCTGCCCTTACGGCTCAATTCCGCCCGGTCAATATGCGACTATTGAAATTGTGGTAAGGGAAAATAGCATATCCCGGAGCGAATATTTCACAATATATATTATAGTCCCAACTTTACAATATCCGACTAACAATCTTATACTGTCAATAAAATTCCGTAATTTTGCACCCGTCAATAATCGAATATGAATTTAACAACCGACCGAAAAGAAAAAGCGATATCATTCCTCTGGCAACATCTCCTGCTCCTGATTTCATTGT
>ERZ778516.2732-NODE-2732-length-11363-cov-5.684294_pt1 | contig 11363 bp, 8 predicted proteins | sample MGYA00510342_ERZ778516 | MGnify/ENA primary metagenome ERZ778516 (study PRJEB29527, sample SAMN07138961) | mouse gut metagenome | material: feces | host: mouse | place: China:Nanjing | collected 2016-01-25 ...
TATGATACTATACTTTTTTCTAATTAATGTCAAGTAAATTACCAGCTGTATTTCAACAGCAATATCTTACATTTGAATTTTCTATAGAAATATATTCAACTTTATGTAATTAATATTAATGTAATCTGTTTTAATACAGTTATATCTTTAACAAAAACTAATACAGTTTATACATACTTATTCGATACAATTTTTTCTATTAATATTACACATTAATAAAAAAATATATATGCATTATATAACTATCATAAGTTTTATCAACCTTATAAAATATATTGGTGTTCACAACATTTACATATACAACTTAAAAAGCAAAAAGCAGCTATACCAACATTGTTATTAGTTCATATTGAGCTATAGAAATATTACACATTTCTCTATATAATATTTCTACATTTTTTATGTTTTCATCTGATTCTTCATATATTTTAGGCAACTGTTCTAATGAGGGAAATTGTTCATAAATGACTTTTTGAATATTACCAAAACGTTTATCTATTTCATTACAAAAATCATCTGAAAAATAAATTTTTAAATATTTTATTGCTTCTGAATGATTTTTAATGTTAACCATAGCACTTAAATAGTGATACAATGCTATATGATACTTTATTTGATCTTCATCATTACTGAACATTTTTATATTATCAATAATCTTGTTACATATATTTGCTGCATCATCGTATCTCTTTAAATATACAAAACACAACAACATCAAATACTCACTGCTAGATTGAAACTTTTCTCCAGGTAATGAGCTACAATCATATTTATCTGAATATCTAGAACTTAACGAGTCTTCAAGAATCAATCCATCAAAAAATTTAAGAGTTGTAATAAAATATTTACACTCTTGTTCACTTATAAGTTTAGGAGTTACCAAAAACCTATTTAAATAAAGTTTAGTATTATAAGCTTTTATCATCTTTTCTGTAGGCGTAATTATTTCCGAAATTCCAGGTATAATGACATGAAATGACGGAAATCCTAATTTCGATTCATCTCGTATATATATTGTATACTTATTTTCTTTAAAACCATCTAAATATTTTTTCAAAATTTGTTTATTATCATATTCAACTACATTAGGCATTTCTATAAAATCAAATGTTGGTTTACAGCCCAATAATTGATATGGATATTGAGCAGCTCCTGTTTTAAAACTATTAATAATATTTTTCTCATTTTCAACTTTTTTATTATTAAAATCTAAAACACCATTATGACAAAACTCAGTTATCTCTTGTCCTTGAGTAATCTCAGTAATGGTTCTTTCAATGGCAATTCCATAATTAGGATGACATCCTAACTTTATGCCATAGTTACCTGTATTTTTTTCAATTATAATTAATGCTGCTACAGGATATTTTCCTCCAAAAGAACAATCTTTAAAATAAAAATCATATCCCTTAATTTCTTTCATTTTTAAATATCTATCATATATATATGAAAATTTTTTTAAATATTCTTCTGGTATGTCTGGTAAAGTTGGTTTTTCAAAAAATAACTTTCTTTGAACATGTCGTTCAACAATTTCAGAAATTCCTTGAACCAAAGCTTCCTCCCTACTATTTCCTGCACACATTCCATTACTACCATATAACATCTTAACAATTGAGTAAGGCAAAAATTCAACTCTTTTTTCATTTACATTAAAAAATGGCAATGTGACACACTTATTCCTTAATCCATATTCTAGTTCATCTCTTATTTCCAAAGACTCTATATATTTGATTTTAAATTTATCTGGATTATCGTTTTGTTCAAGTTTATTAAAATAATATTTCATAAAGGCAGACATATTACAAACCAATTCTTCAGTACTTTGTATTCTTTCGTCTTTAGACACAAAAAATTCTGCGTTTTCATCTAATTGCCAGCTTCCAAGCGCCCTATTTTGAAATCTTTCAAAAAATTCAGCATATGCACTTGCGCTTGCTAATTCTCTAGTAATGCCTTTTCCATTTGTACCTATATCTGTACCTTTAATAACTAACCGTAAAGAATAAGTATCTGCCAAACTCTTTTCCATCCATTTTTCTTCCACTATAATTCCTTTTTTATTTAATATTCTTCTTAGTCTATCTATTGTTTTTATTGCTTCTACTTCCTTATAATGCTTTTCTTCTGATAGTTTCAATTATAATTTCCTCCTTACTAATATTTTTTTAAAAATTTTTAACCAGTAATATATAATGGTTATTCCAAAGTAATATAAATCACATTTACAAGTATATGACTCTGTTAAGCAAAAATAATAATATAACATCTCAATATATTTTCATTGATTTTCAATCATATATTTATATATTTTAAATTCTATATACAACATTACACCCGAAAGCACAATACACCAAAACAGACTATTATATGCTGGTTTAAACAACCAAAATGTACTTCCTATCTTTTTCATGCCATTACATGTCATATGGCACATACATAATCCAGTTATCCATGACACAATTATTGTAGAACAACTAATAATCAAGTTCTCAATCAATATCATTTTCTTTATATCTGCATGACACATCCCCAATATCTGTAATATTTTAAAATCATTTTTTCTAACAATCATATTTAAAAATTTAGAATTTAGTAAAATTGAAACCGCAAAAAATATTAATATAATCATAATCGAAACAATTCCTATTATAATTACATCAAAACCTTTTTTCGCTTCAGTTATATATGAATCCATATCATTAAGTTCTAATGTTTTTCCCTTGATAATTGTTACAATTTTTGAAAAGATTTCTTTATTTTGTTCTGCATATATATAAAATGATAATATAGGTAAGTTTTCTGTCATTTCTTCAATACATTGCCGTGTTGCATATATTGTTGTAGCCTTAGAATCATCCACTATAACATTTGCCACTTCAAAGATTTTATTTTTTTCTTTATTCCCATCAAAAAAATCTATTGATACTGATTTTTCAATCAATTCTTGTATATGTGTCAAATATGATGTCCTGGTACTAATTATAATCTCATCTTTATTTATATACTCAATTCCCGTTGATTTTTTTACATCATCATCAAGTTCTACAATAGATGTTTCTACTTTCTCCCCATTAATATCTAAAACAGCCTGAACTGAATAACGGGGCACAACATCCTTAACCCCTTGTATCTGTAATATATTTTGTTTCATTTTTTCAGTTAAAGGATTATTCTCTTGTAAAGAATAATAGTTACCTGTCATATCTCCATCCTTGTATAAAATAATTTTATAATCGGCATCCCCCCATGTATCCAAAATATATTGTTCTAAACTTATTGACTTAATCATAGAACAAGAATAACTAATCAAAAATCCCCCTGTAAACATTATTACACCTACAGAAACTACTCTTTTTATGTTAAAACATATATATTTTATTGAAACATCAAAAATATTTATTATTTTAGGAAAATTTAACTTTTGGCTTTCTTTTTTTCTTATATTTATATTAACTGGTTCTAATATTTTTTTAATACACTTTTTTAATACAGCCTGAATCATTAAATATATTATGCAAATCAATACTACAGATATTAACACACTACCTTTTTGTTTATACTTCCATGTTAATAAAAGTCCTGCTCCTGTTCCTATTATTCCTCCTAATAACAAATATTTTAAAAACATATTACGACCAAACATTCTTATACTTTTTACTAATTCTTTTTTTGTAAATCCACATTTTAATAAAGTTTCAAAATTTTTTTTATCCATATAAAAGTTTACATATACAATAGAATAAAATGTTATACAAAACAAACAAATTAACACAAATATTCCTACAACCGTAATATTAAATGTTTCTCCATTACTGAGAACAATAGCTTCATTAAACATTACTACAAGTATACATACTTCAAAAACTGCAAGCATAAATACGAGAATTTTTAAAAGTAAATATTGTTTCTTCCGATATAAAAATAATTCTTCTCCTATTTTTTTTAATGTGCTGCTATTTGCCATAAATTTTTCCGTCCTTCATATTCATTATATAATCACATTTTTGTGCAAGAGCCAAATTATGAGTTACCATAATTACAGTCTGTTCAAACTCTTCAACTAACATTTTCAGTAATCCAAATACTTCCTTTGTATTTCTACTATCTAAATTTCCTGTAGGTTCATCTGCTAAAATAACTTCTGGCTGCATTAATACTGCACGCGCAATAGCTACCCTTTGTTTTTCGCCTCCTGAAAGCATACCAGGATATTTACCCACTAAATCTAAAATTCCTAAACTTTTTAATATATTTTCATAATTTTTTTTATCTATATTTTTTTTAGTCAGGCTAATTGGTAAAATAATATTATCTTGAACACTTAAAAAATCTACTAAATTGTAATCTTGAAAAATAAACCCAATGTTTTTTCTTCTATAAATAATTTTCTTTTCTTCTGTCAAATTAGCAATATTTAATTTATCTATCCATATTTCTCCACTAGTAGGTGTTTCTATTGCTCCCATCAATTTTAAAAGAGTAGTTTTGCCACTCCCTGAATCACCCGTAATAGCTATAAATGATCCACCTTCAATAGCCATATCAACATGATACACCGCATAAACCTGGGTACTGCCAACATTATACATTTTAGACACATTTTTTAAAATAATTTCCACTTGGTTTTTCCTCCTACAAAATAACAATCCACTTCTTATAAATTTAGGAGAGAATAAATATACCGAAGTTTTAATTATTCTCTCCCATAATCATTTCACACTAAGTGCCAACAACATCTTGAAATTAATGTTATCATATTTGATAATAATCCAATTACCAGATCCACTTTTACTTTAACTTAAATATCCATCTTATACTAAAATCCTGTGTCATCCAGATACAAAACTTCAACTATTTAATTTACTATGCCAGCAGATCTCAATTGCATTACAACGACTTACTATACCTAAAATATTTACTCCCACACTATTATTTAATAAATTGCTGAAATAACTGCATTATGAAAGAAAATGCAATCTTTTTTACATTGGTATTTCGCATCACTGCTACCACAATCTCCATAACCTTCAATTTCTTCATCAAAAGTTTCTAATAATGCACTTTCTTTTACTTCTTCCTTAAGCTCTTCCATAATTACACCTCCTTCCGCAAATTTTTATTATATATTTCACTAGCCATAATATTGCCAGAAAATATATCTTCTTTATCAAACTTTTAAAATTATTTCATCATATACATTGACTTTCTTTTTACTCTATATATTTCAAAATAATTTTTCTTAATAAGTTCATAAAACAACCGGCTTTTATAACATGAATTAACTAGCAGACTAGAATCACTTTCTCCAATATTCATTGCTATACAACCTTTTTCTGTACAATATGGTTCTATTTTACAAGTCTGGCATTTCAATGAACGAACTTTTGAATGCTTGGCATATTTCTTAATATATTTCATAAACACAGTTTCTTCTTTTCTCTCATTTACATTACCCAAACAATATCCTTCTTTCAACATTGTAGGACAAAGATAATATTTTCCATTAAAAGATATGTAAAACGAAATAATACCTGCACCACAACAATATGTTCTAAAAATATTATTAATGCCATTTAGAGCATCTTCTAAAATCCCCCATACAAACTCCTTCCCTGTTTTGGCACATTCAAAATAATACTTTAAAGTATTAGCAAATATATCATTTAATTCACTTACCTCTTCTTCGGTCCATTTTTCATTACTATTAAATCCTGTATCTATGAATCTAAATCCTAATTTTTCAACAAAAAATTTAACAGTTTCATTATAAAATCTATAATTATTTTTAGTTAATACATTTGAAACTTGAACAATCTTACCAGTATTTTTTTCATACCTTTTTAAATAATATAAGTTATCCTCAACTAAATGATAACTTCCTTGTCCTTGAATATCTTTTCTGTTAATGTTATTAACATATTCATTCCCATCTAAACTAATTTTTAAAGAAAATTTATATTTTACAAGAAAAGAATAAATTTCTTCATCAAATATAGTTCCATTACTTGTAAGCGAATATCTGAATTCTATTTTTTCTTCCATTTTCCGCTGTTCACAATAAGTTACTATATCATAAATTATTTTGATAGAAATTAATGGTTCCCCACCTAAAAAATCTATATTTATTATTTTCTTCTTATGATTCATATTTATAATCTTTTCAATTGCAAACTCTACACTATTTTTGGCAGTTTCAAATGTCATCTGTTCATTATTTTTTTCTACAATATAACAATAACTGCAACGTAAATTACATATATGGTTAATTTCTAAAGTAATTGTTATCATATTATAAGCATGATATAAATATCACACATTCTCCTCTCTTATAATTCGTAAATTTTATCACAATAGTCCCATTCAGAATTATTGTGTGTTATCATTATAATTATCTTTTCCTTTTTCAGTTCCATAATATATTCAAAAAACTCATCCCTTCGCTTTTTATCAAGCATAGCTGTTACCTCATCAAAAATTATAACATCTTTATCTGATAACAACACTCGCAAAATATCTATTCGTTTTTGTTGACCTCCTGATATATTACTTGCATTCTTTTTCAAAATATATTCAAACCCACCATGTATTCTCTCAATATCCTGATATATATCTATTTTTTTTGCTAATCTTTCAATATCTTTTTGTCTATAATTGCCAAACAAATTCTCCCGTATTGAAGTTTCAAAAAACAAACTATCCTGGGGCACATACCCTATATGTTTTCTAATGTCTTCTAATTTTAAATTTTTACAATTTTCATTATTTACGTATATTGTTCCTTGATCTGCATGATATAATTGAATTAACAAATTTATAAATGTGGTTTTACCACATCCACTTTTCCCTTTTAAACCAATAATTTCCCCTCTTCTCATATGAAATTCACCAATACCTAATTTAAATCCACCAACTTCATATTGAAATACTATATTTTTAATAAGTATATCTGTTATTTCCAATATCATTTTACCTGAATTTATATTTTCATTCGGTATAGCAAATTCTTTTTCAAAGCGTTCTATAGAAGAATAGACTTCATTTAAACTATTATTAAACTGTCCAAAATAAAAGAATGGTGAAACAAGAATACTTATATATTCTGTTAATGCCACTACATCACCAATTGTTCCCTTTCCAGTTCTTATATAGTATCCACCTGCAAGCCAGCTAAAAATAATTAATATATTTACACTAAGCTTTGTAATATTAATATTCAAAGAATAAATTATATTTGTTTTTATACTTTGTTTATATTCCTTTTGATATACAAAACGAAATCTTTTATTTATCCAATCATATAAATTATATATTTTTACTAATAAATTATTCGAATAATTTTCCGTAAAACACCCCAATGACTTTTCCCTGCATACACATAATTCTTTTATTGCATTTTGCAACCTTATCCCCATTATTTTATTTAACAGGTAATATACCAACAAAAAAAACAACATACAAATCAACAAAATAAAACTAATTCTTAAAATCATAAAAATTGCTAAAACAAATATTATTATTTGTTCAAATAAGACAAATACATCTTCGCTAAAATGCCTTGAAATTATATCTGTATCATTACTATATCTAGTTATAACTTGTTCATTTCCTTGTTTCAAATATTCCAGATATTTCTTTTTTGCAATAAAATTATTTAATTTTGTTCTTATCTGTAATTTTATATTTGCTTCTATTTTAGCTTGAAAAAAATCTTTTAATACATAAAAACTACTTTGAAACAGATATAATACAACCATCATCATAAGTAGTATCTTAAAGTATGTAAAATCATTCTTAACAAATACATTATTAATAATACTCTGATGTATTACTGGCAAAACAGCAACTATCATACTTCCTATACAAATGATAATCATTTGACATATTATATATTTTTTTTGCTTAATAAATTGTTCTTTCATGTACTTTAAATATATGTTATTCATATCTTTCTACCACTTTGCAAACACTTTAATAAATATTCTTTCTTCTTTTGAATATATTCTTGAAAATTATATGTATTATCTACACAAAACATTTCAAAATACAAATATGTTTGCCGTATTTTACATATATATTCTTTATATAAATCCATATCTTTTCCCTCCTCACTTTCATATGCCCCACAAAAACCATTACAAAAATACTTATAAAAACATATTTGACATTTTTCTTTATATTCAACATTAAAGTATCTTATATTTCTTTCCCGTTTTTTTGTAATTTTTAATAATTCTTTTAATTCTTCAAGAGGATCTTCCTTAATATTTCCTATTTGAAACTTATTGTCTTGAATATTAATACATGGGTATATTAATCCATTTGGCTGTATAGCCAAAATATCAGCATATGCACCGCAAGTTGTATTTGGCAATAAAAATCCCTTTTCTACTTCGGCCATTCTATAATCCCATAGTTGATTCTTCACAATAAAATCCAAAACCTCTAATTCTATTTTTAACGTATTTTTATAGGTATTTTCTGCTTGGAACTTTTCAAGAATTTTTATTCCACCTCCAAATGGTTCTGCAAATCTATATAAAAAAAATGTGTTATATTGTCTGGCTAATTCAAGTCCTTCTTTAAAATATTTCATATTATTTTCTGTAACAACATACGATAATGATAGTTGAATATTTTGCTCATTTATTATTTTAAAAATATTTTCCATATATTTTTTTAACGATAACTCCAAAACAATATTTTCTATACTGATTTCTATTGCCCCTATATATTTTTTCAATTTTAAAATTTTATCTTTATCCAACAGAAGAGCATTTGTTTGCAAAATAATTTTTTCCTTTGAAATATAAGTTATTAATAGCTTTAAAATTTCGAATAATTGTTTATTCTCAAAGGGTTCTCCACCTGTAATTACTACCTTTTTAATCTGAGGAGTTAATAATGCTGGTAACTTTTTTCTAAGAATATGAATATCAATTTCATCACTTATATCAATATTATTATTTGAACTCATAGCACAAAATTCACAATTCAAATTACATTTCTTTGTTATGGCAAAATAAATTGTATCAACTAAATGATCATTTTTAGAACAATTATCAAAATATTTTCTGTACAAGAAAGACCAGAATTCTTTTTTATCTTTATTCTCTTCATAAAAACTTGTTTCCATTCTAGCCCAAATACATGTTTCAATATCTAAAATTATAGTTTTATCATTTTTAGAATAAATCTTTAACATTGTTCCTCTCTTTCTGCCAGTTTTATTATCCACTCTGTTAATTTATATTCTTTTTCAATTGCCGTTTTATAAAACTGCAAAAATCTTTCTTCTTTACGATAATACATTTCCATAAAAACTATTTCATTATGTTTATACAATATTTTTTCTAAATTACATAAATTATTGCTAGGCAGATTAAACTTTCCTGTTAACATATAATTCTTAAAACCACATCGGGCACCTATACACGCAAATCTTATTTCACACAATCTACATTTACTATCAGATGCCAAATGTTCTTTAATATGATTAAAACAATCTTTTTCACTATATTTTGTATCTAATGTACCTATCTTCCAGCATTCTTTGTTACATACATAATTGCAAGGATAAAATTCTCCTTTACTGTTTATAACAAAATGTTCTTTTTTACCTGCGTTACAAAAAAAAGTTTCTCTTTCTACAATAAAAAAAGTTATTTTCCCATCAAAAAGATTTAAATATTCTATATCTCTTAAATTCGACAAATACCATAAATCAAGTTTTTGTAACTCATGTTCCAATATTTGCAAATAACATACATCCCAATTTTCAAACTCGTTAAATGCTATATCAAATTTTCTAACCCCAATATCAAAAAAATATAATACATTGTCATACATATATTTAACATTATTACATGTAACTGTCATGCGCACTGTAAATGGTATTTCTCTTTTTACCATATAATTTATATTATAAATTATTTTATCATATAATTCTAACTTTTCATTTTTTGCACACCTATTTAAATTATGTGTTTCTCTTTTTCCATCTACACTCAACGATATTTCAAATTTATTTTCATACATAAATTCAATATCTTTCTCTTCAATACAGGTTCCATTTGTAGTAATAGAATAATTAAATTGTATATTATAATATTGTTTTATATATTGTATTGTATAGTACATCATTTCTTTATTAAGCATAGGTTCCCCACCCAAAAAGACCAAATCAATTTTATCATCTCTATTTATTTTTATTATAAAATCAATAGCCTTTTCAATAGTTTTTTTGGAAATTTTATTATGTAATTTCTCATGCCCTTCATAACAATATCTACATTTCAGGTTACAATCATCAGATAAATATAATGTACATTCCATCACTTTCTCCTTATTCAAATATAAACTGTTTTAATGCTAATATTATATTTTCTAACTATTTGATATCTTTCTATTGTATTAAAAATAGGTACAAGGCAATAAATTTGACTTATATTCATATATATAAGCCATTGAATAATTTCTTTTTTTATCTTTTTTTTACACGGCAACTTAAGATTCCCAAATATTATAGTATCAGTATTGAAATATTTTTTTCTTTTATAACTAGCCAATTAACTTTTTTAACATTTGCATTAATATGTTTTTCTAAATATGTATCAAAAGAATTTTGTTCAAAATATACTAATGTAACTTCTTTATTAAATTCATTTTCATTAAATGGATTAACAAAAATTTTATTTATTTTTTCACTATTTCCCCAAAATCCTAAAACTTTCTCTTTATTTTCAATATTTTTATTAATCAAAGAACAAAATACACCTGTTACATATCCACTTAAATAACTATTTCCGGTATTTATTATATATTTACCATGACCTTTAGAAAAAACATTTGATGAACAAAAGCAAATCTCATTTTCTTTTTCATTATAATTAATATACTCCTTATTCACTGTACTAGATGAAACTGCAGTAACAAAATCAAAAGCTGCTGGATAACTTTTACCTTCTTTGTTACTCATTGCTGAAATAATTATAATCCCCTTTTCCACTGCTCTTTCACAAACCTTTTTTAAAGCATTAATAAGTTTACTATTCTGTGTTATTATACCCAGGCTTATATTTATAAAAGATATTTCCTTTTGAATACAAAAATCTATTGCTCTTAATAAATCAACTACTTTCCCCTTGTTATCAGAGCTTAATACCTCTATCGAGATAATTTCTATATCTTTACATTCATATAAAATATTGTTTAATACATCTGTTCCATGTGAAGAGAAAATGCCTTTTATAGTTTTTCTTACAATTTTATTATCACTAATATAATAATTTGTTATATTTCTGTCATCTGCTATAGCCACACTATTGCAAATTTCTGAATCTATAATTGCAATTCTAAGTGAC
>ERZ778516.2735-NODE-2735-length-11349-cov-4.341774_pt1 | contig 11349 bp, 13 predicted proteins | sample MGYA00510342_ERZ778516 | MGnify/ENA primary metagenome ERZ778516 (study PRJEB29527, sample SAMN07138961) | mouse gut metagenome | material: feces | host: mouse | place: China:Nanjing | collected 2016-01-25 ...
TTTGAACAAATATGCTTTAAAATTAAACAAGAGTATTTGAGAGACAATAAAAGTGCATCAGAAATATATGATGAGCTAAAAGAAATCTTTTATAATGATAATTTTATAAAAGACATAAAATAATTAGAGCAATTAAATCACCTCTTTCTAAAATTTTTTATATGTGTTTATACACAAAAGAGAGCATTAACCATAAAGTTGATACTCTCTTTTCTATGTAAAAATATGAATTTATGTGTATTAAATTGTAACAATCTTATACTTATCAGATTTTCTAAATTCTGAAAGTATTTCATTATATTTTTCTTTAGAACAATAAAGTTCGTCATAAATCTGTGTATAAAGATTATCTACATCTAATATGACAACCCTAATCAATCCTTCATTTATTTGTAATTCCATAATTCTTTACCTCACTTATCTTATTTTTAAAATCCTTATCAAATTCTGAATACTCATCAATATATTTCGTGAGATAACGATATAGAAAGTCTTGTCCAGTAGTGGAGACTCTGGTGACGGCAATTTGATATTTCTTCCCACTTTTAACAACGTATGTAAAATTCTTTACTTCAAAATATCCTTTATTCGCATAGTACGATGAAGGAGAGTTGTCTTGATTAAAAACTTCTTTGTAACGAAGAAATTCCATCATCTTATTTCTTTTTGTTTTTAACGCCTTAGCAACTTGATTCAGTGAGAGAGTGCCATCATCATCTAAATACAAATCAAATTGCTCTGCTTTAGGTTTCATTTCTTCATTTTCTTTTGCAAGATTAGCAGATAACATAAGTGCTTCTGATAGGGTAGTAGGAATCTGAAATTTGTCAAGATTTATTTCTCTTGGATTAATAAATGCCTGTGACAAAACATCCTTTGCTTTAAGTTGATAATTAATCAGTTTCTTCACTGCAACAGGATTGTTCTTCTGCATCTTTGGTGTAAGAGATATTTTTGCTAACCATAGTGGGAGATAGTCAAGTTCAATACATAAAACTTCTTGTTCGCCTCCGTTTGTAAGGAGGGTTAAATTTGACCCACCCTTGGAAAGAACTAAATCCTTCCCGATTTTCTTGCGTTCATTCTTGGCTTGATCATCTGTAAGACCAATACCTTGACATACCCATTTGACACCAACATAAATCTTTCCAGTAGAATTATCTTCAGCACACACAATTGTGTCTCCATAGAAATCCACCTCTCTTGTTAATAAGTTGCTCAATGATACCATTCCTTTCATAATGTATTTGACATACGAGAATAGAATAGGTATAATTAAACGCAGATATAGCCTTGCTATATTGACAAGTGGCAGCTCTGACACCGACCAAAGTAGAAGAGCTGTCATTCTTTTATTCAGATAATTCTTTCAAATTGATAAGACCATCTGAATACGCTTGCATCAATACTTCAAGCACCTCATTCATATCAAGCTGATTTTTCACGCAAGCAACTTTAAACTCTTGCTGTATTTCAGGAACAAGAGTAAAATTGTATCGTTTGCGTTTGCCTAATGTGTTTTTAGTATCTGACATAAAATCACACCCTTCATACATCATATGAATAATATACATCATGTGGGTGGTGAAGTCAATAGAAGAATGTAAAATTGAACAATAAAAAACATCTGCCAACAAGCAGATGCTTTTAATTACTTATAAAACTGGGTCTACCATACAGAAAACCTGTATCCATCACTTCAGCCAAAAGGCAACGGATATGATAGTGCTACGACTAAATCCTTGTGTGTAATCCCTTATGTATTATATTATACGCACTTATAAGAATATGTCAACACTTTTATGAAATTTTTTTATTACCAAATCTATCCTTTCTGTTTATTCCTCCATCATACAATCTTAATTGTATGTTTTTGTGAGTTTTGTTAAATTTCGCAGTCATTCCAGCATGTTTACGTGCTAAATCGTTTGGTATAAAATCAGCAATTTGCAATCCAGTAATATTATCCTTCTTATTTTTAAATTCCAATCCAGTGATACATTTTTGGATTACACTATGAGGATAGAACATAGTCCCGGAATAATAAATTTGGTTATATTTTTTTAAAATGGAACCATTTTGTTTTGTTTGCAATTCTTCATAACAAATGGAACCAGTTGAATTATTTTTCATCAAGAAATGGCAAAAATTCTCTATAAGAAGTTGCATACATATAGTAAATTTATTGTTTACAAAATTTTTATCATAATACGAATCAATAGTATCGACACATAAAGACACCCCCATAGTGGTAATATTTTTATCTGATATAATATAAGCCATTTCCTTGTATGCACGAGTATAGTTTTTCTCTACACAAAACATTTTATTGTACTTTTCGATTTCTGAAAAATGCTTTTCATGCGCTTCATTTATTTCTAATTCATGAATTATATGTTTATCATAATCGGTATCTTTTTGCCATATTCGTCTTTTACAATTATTTAATTTAACAGTTAAATTATTATCGTGATAAGAATTTTCAACAATAATTCCACCAATACAAAAATATTTTTTGCCACTACTATGTTCTGTTTCGCTTTCGTCTAAATATAAAGTATATTCAGCCATAAAATTCTCCAATCGTAAGATGACACACACACATATATATCCATTTTTTACCATTATACGACAAGAGATTACAGAAAACCAGAAGAACATATGTTTATGTATTTGAACTAACTATTGATTAATGCAATTTAGTTGATTTCAATGTGCTGATTTCTATTTTGAAAAATGTTTGATTTTCAAAAACAAAATCTAAATAAAATTTACTATACAAAAGTAAAAAATTGTATTATAATTGTATTAAATCACAAAGGAGACCAATTATGAAAGCATCAATAAAAGTAGCATGGATAACTGGATTATTAGGTTTAGCAGGGACGGTATCTGCCGCAATTATAGGAAACTCTATTGGTAAAAGTACAGAACAAAGGAATATACAAAATCAAATGAACGAAGTTATGGGTGATATGGTTAATGTTATAGGTGATGGAAATAATGTCACAATTAACGATATAAAAGAAGTATTAGAGGATTATTTGGATTTAAAAACACAAAACGAATCACTTTTAGCTCAAAATACTAAATATTTTGATGATTTAACTAAAGCTAATAAAGAAATAGATCAATTGCATATGTTATCAAGCGAAGAACCATCAATAAATTTTACTAATTTAGCAATGTCAATAGATGGTGAAGACATGCCGGTAAATCAAAATAACTCAATGGTTACTATAAATGGAAGAGATTATATGTCGAAAGAATTATTTGAAAAAATAATTCCAGACAATAAAAGCATTACAATTAAGAATGATATGCTAATTATTGGAAGAAATATAGCAGAACAAGCAAGTTTGTTTAATCAATGGATTGTAGACCAAAGCTCATGTTCACATGATGAAACTTATACAGATTCTTTTGGTCATACATATTCTAATTCAATATCTCTTAGAGAAAATGGCAGTCATATAATTTTTAATTTAGATAATAAATATAAATATCTAAAATTAGGTTACGCAGCTGATGAAAATACGAATCTAAATGAGGTTGGTACTATAATAGTAAAAGCAGATGATAATATTGTATATACATCATCTGAAATAGCAAAAACTAATGATTTTAATGAGATAATGGATATTGATATTAAGAATTGTTCACTATTAAAGCTGGAATACAGTATAACCAATTCATGGCATCCATGTATTATTTCTGATGCAGTTGTATATAATTAGAATAAATATTAAAAGAGCAGGAGAATAGTCCTCTTGCTCTTTTTAATACACCTAATTATTACGAAAATGTTCCTTATGCATCCTTAGTAAAATCTGACGTTCTTCCAAGGGCATATCATCATTTTCAATTAATTCTTTGACAGTCTGTTTATAATTTTGCACACCTCAATCGGTGTCCTTAAACTTCAATTTATTTTCTGATTATATTACCAAGTATCAACATCATTGTGTAAATCAGATTTTTGCTTATGTTTTATGTTAGTTCTATTTTTATCGTATTCATGTATATTTTTAATTAAATTATAGATACAATACATTGATCTTATAAAATATGCAAAACAGAAAACTAAAAAAACTATTGAAAGTATAAATAAATACTGAAACCAGACTTTATATTTGAATACTATTATGAACAAGTTTATAAATCCAGATGCACCAGCAAATATTATGGTTTGCATAATAGTCCTTGCTTTATTTACTATGATATTAGTGCCTTGGAGTTCTTTTACATAATCTTTTGAACTAAAAGAATATAACATACCAAGCACAGTGAAAGCAAATCCACTCATAGTTGCATTTACTGTAAAAAAATTGTATGATATATTTTGTAAATCTTTTTGTAAAGGTATAGATAGAAAACAAAAAGATTTATTTAATTGTATTAAAGCGAACGCTATTACAACACATATAATTAATTGTATCGCAATTTTTATTCTTTGCATTTAATTACCTCTTTATATATTTTGTAAAGTAAATATAATTTTCATTATATAATTTAGTCATTTCAGATGTATATGATTTCAATAATTGATCTGCCGTATGAGATATAATATTTCCGTTGTCTATATGGTGATCACGTACATTGATTTTAAAACCAAAGTTATCATCAAAAAAATCATATGTCCTTAAATTGTCATTATTTTCTTTGGCACTTAACTTAGCCTTATTATATATCTTTCTTCCTTTACTTTTTATTATATCGATTAGTTTTCTCGAATCCTCTGTATCGCAAATAAAAGAACCTCTGTTATTATCTACTGGTTGTAGGCAAATAGATACTTTTAGATTATTATTTAATATTAATGATTCAATTTCGCTATCGCTCCACCCTAAACTTTCTGATAAAACTTTGATATTAGGAATTGGTACCTCCATATCAAGTGTTTTTATTTGAGGATTTTTACAATTATATAAAGCATCTAAAGAATGGGGGTTAGGTATTGGTAGTAATTCAACATAATAATTGTTTTTATATTTAGTAAAAAATTTGTTTAAAAATCTTTCGTTTGCTGCTGTTTGCGTACCAACTAATTCCAAAATACCGAGTTCAAAATTAATATATGCATATGTACATATTTCAATTCCATTCTCTGACTCATTATTTCCTGGTAAAATATTAGATGTGGTGTTATTCATGTAATCTCTGGCGGTAAATCCAGCTCGAATTTTTTGTTTACAAAGTCTCATAAACACACTAGAATCAGTTGTTGTTATATGGTCTGCTGTTGTATGAAGTGTATCGGATTTTTCTGTAATATCAATAATTTTAATATTATTGTTTTCAAATGTATGGTTGGCTAAGATGTTATTAAATTCCTTTTCTAATTCTTCGTTGCTACATATATTATCGTCATTGTTTGATATTAAACTAATTTTGAAAAAATATACATTTTTATCTGCCATTTTAAGCCTCCAATAGTATTTTCAATTATTGTAACATAATAAGACAAAAAATAACAGAATATTTTAAATTAGATGAAAAGCATTTTCGTTAATAGTAATATAAGAAAATAGGACTGGAAAAATCACCAGCCCTACAATTTCATAAATCTTAAGCAGTTTTAATAAGTCCTCTCCAGTAATCTAACCTTCCTCTAACATTCTCAGCAGCACTTGTACCAGACTGGACATATTGCTTATATTCCTCGTTGTTTTCATAATTAGATAAGAAATCATTAATAATATCAACAAGTCTACTAAAGGATTTCTTATCTTTCATTATTCTGTACCCACTATAAAGTACCATAGGAACTGAAGTCACAGGAAGTTTTATTTCTTCAAATGACTCATCAAACTTATCCATAGCAGATTTTAATGTGTCTATCTTAGAACTTTCAATATTATCTGAATAATCAGATACAAAAGCATCAATATCTTTAGTTCTGAATGATACGAACTCCTGATTCTGGTTTGTCTCGATCAACATAAGTGTCTGGATGATTAAATCTCTATCTGTACCATTTTTCCGTTGTGTTTTCGTCATCAGCTTATCGGTAAAAGGATGGGTAGCGAGAGAGTAAACAGCATCACTAAATTCATCAGATTCTCTGACAATCCTTAATTGCTTTGCGTTTAATGGTTTGCCAGCATTTTGTCTACGGAATATTTCACGAACATCTTTTTCCGTACAATCAGTAAGTTCATAAATTTGTAATTCTGAACTAAGGATTATATCTTTTGTATCTTCATCTAATTTACTGAATTTTAAACCAGCTAATGATTTTTCTTCATCGTTTATAAGTACTGATTCCATTTCTTTTGACAATGCAAACTTATCCCCAAGGAAATCACGCACACAGCTTAAACGTTGTACGCCATCAATTACAGAAACGACACCATCTTGCTTAATACCGTAAGTTGGATTAGTTGGGTATTTACGAAGAAGAGAATCAATTAAATCCGTTTTCTGTTTGCGATTCCATTGTCCTTCAGGACGTTGCAATTTATGAGAAAGGAGAATAGTTCCCTTTTCCATTGCCTTGTTAAGAGCCTGTAGTGTTTTAGTTCTACAAGTATAATCCATATGACACCTCCGAAAATTTGAAATATTAAAAAATCATATTTTCAGAGTAGTGCATTTTTGAAAAAATGTCAATGATTTTGAACAAAAATTTATGTAAAATATTAAAAATCGTGTGACATGTTATGACAAAATATTTGACTTACTATTATGATTACAATAATAGCAAATTTACTTTTCAAATAAATAATTGAAAATAACCGCCAGGCTCCAATCTGATGCGGTTATAATAGCCTTTATATTAGTCAGTTTTTTCTTCTTTTTCTTCTAAATATTTCATTATGTTATCAGGCAATTCTAAATTTCCCTGTATTTCAGGGAAAAGTGATTGTATCTCTTCTGGAGAATCTAATGTTGCATAAATTTCACAACCTTTTTCTAATAATAATTCCAATTTTTCTAAAGATCTCTCTGCTTTATCTCTTTCTTCAGGATTATCCAATTCACCTAAATCTTTTTCTAATGATGAAATAGCGTCTTTCATATATGTAGCACGTAGTAAATTAAATGTTTCTATTTGTTCTTTAGAAAGTTCATTTTTAATCTGGATACTTTTTAAAGTTTCTTCTTGTTGCTGAATTGAAATATAATGCGAACGTAATATAAGTGCTTTATCAACCAAAGCAGCAACACCAGTGAGAATCATACATGTTGATGTAGTTGCAATAGCAAATTTTAACCAATTTGAACCTACATCAACAGAATCAAATTTAATTATTTCATTTTCATATTGTAAAAATGGACATTGAGAAAAAATAAAATCAATATCCTTTAAATATGAAATGTAATCTTTTAAATCATCACAAGGAGGCATTTTAATATCTACACCATTTCCACCATTGCTTATATTCATATTTTCATACAAATCAATAATTGTCTGCATTCTGCTACATATAGAAAACTTTATAGAGTTAAGTTTTGTTGCAGTTTGGCTTGAAAGTTCAATAATTCCTTCATCTTGAAGAAATACTGGAATAGTATTAAAATAATCATTTACGTAATCTGTTAAAACAGGGATTTTTCTTATTACTTTAAGTTGAGTTCTAAATTCCGTCCAGTTTTTCAGTTCATATGTAATTTGGTTATTATTTACTTCTTTCTTATTTAAATTTTGTTTCTTAAAAAATTCAATATTTTGTTTACATAAGCGATATACATTGTAAAGTTTCATCTTTTGATTATCTCCTACCTCTATTTTCAAATAATTATATCACCTCTCTTATAATTTTACAATGTAAAATAATTTAAAAGTAAGAATTGTATTTTCTCCGTTTCTTCCGCTACGGCTAGGAGAAATATTTATTATTGAATTGGTTCTATTTTTCTCATCAATGTTTTTGGAAGTCATCTAATGAGAAATTATAGAAACACACTATTTTCAACGCACCGCATAGTTACGGCGAACTGTTTCACTATCACACTCAATGATAGGTGTCTGACTATGCCTTCATGGGTATATATAACTTATACATACCTATGTCCTCTTGGTAGTCGATGGGAGCGGCACTTACTCAATAGAGCAGTACGCCTCTCTGCAAATTAAGTCATCATGCTACATTACGAGTCACATGAGCTATTCTTGTCCTAGTCCAGTTCTCACGATATCTGGAAACTGCGTAGTTCACACACAGTCATATCAGAGGTCTATGATGTAGCGATCATAGTTGATTTTACTAATATACCCTCCTATATATTTCTATTATAGTTCTTTGTGTTTTACCCAAGGATTCTCACCTTGGCACGGGGTATATACTGAGCCTCGCACTCTTTGCGTTAAAATTTTATTTGCTAACCCAGCCCTTTTGCACCAGCGATACCACCACCAATAGTGGTCATGGTGTTTAACGTTCCAAATTTATCTATAATTGTATCTAAAGTAGATACAGTGCCAGTTCCAAAATCTACAAACCATTTTAGTAAACTACTATCTAAAACAGTAGAAGATAATGACTGAAAGGCAGCTTCAAATTGTTGCGTTTTTGCTTCTAACGATTCTAACCAACGTTCTTGCTCTTGCATAGCAGAACCTTCAGCATTAAGTGTTGCTTCTAAAGCTTTCTGAATTCGGCCTGACTGAAACGCTTGGATTAAAGCAGCACCTTGGTTTCCTCTTTGCTTACCAAAAAGTATTTCTGTAAGATCAGCTTTGTCTGGATCATTTAAGTCATCATATACTTCTGCAATATCTTCCATAATATCATAGTAATCTCTGAAATTACCCATATCATCAAAGATATTTACTTTTCCACCAGTACGATTTAAAATTTGTGTTTGAACCTTACTGATTGAATCTACAGTTTCATCAACTTCTTCGCCTAATGCCTCCAAATCACCTTTCATGCCTCTAATACGCATACTTCCAACCTTAAGGAAGTTACCGAATTCAGAAGCATTTTGTGTAATTTCTGTACCACCTGTCAGCATTGCAAGAGTTTTATTAATATCCGTTCCACTTGTAGCCATTGCAGAAGCAGAACGAGAAAGTCCATCACCTAATGCTGCTGCAGAAGTTGCATACTCATTTCCAAGTTTATTTAATTTATCGACAATAGTGATAGAATCCGAAGCCTCGATATTAAAAGCTTTCATGGCAGTAACCATATCGCTAACAGCGGTGTCATTATCTACTTCACCAACGTTTGCATAAATAGAACTTATTTTTGCAAGTTGTTCCGCTTCATCAAGTGAAAAACCTAGTTTTGCCCAATTTGCCGTTTGCTCAACTAAACTAGAAATAGAACGTCCAAGTTCATGTGCAGAATCGCTTGCAGAATCTAAAAATTGATTATATTTACTGCTGGTCTCGTCAGTTACTTTATAGAGATTAGTCATAGCAGTATCAATCTCATATACTTCTTTTGGGATTCTCCGCAACTGATTAAACAAGGTCATCATAGTTCCAGTAGCAAATCCCCAACCACCAAATTTTCCCCACGCTTGTTTTAATTTATCAGTCCATGAGAATCCAAGTTTTCCCATGTTACGCATATTGCTTTCAGTCACTTTGAGTCGCAGATTAATGTCATTGATTTCTTTTATTGCAATATCTGAACCACTGGAAAGTCTGTTGACATAGCTTTGCCATTCATTTTTAACTTCCGAAGTAACTTTTGTATTATTACTTAAAAGTTTCTGTACTTTTACAAGAGTAGAAGTAATCTTTTCTTTTGAAGCGGGTTGCATCAATTTATCATAAGATAATTTCGCTTGTTCTACAGATGCTTTGACTGCTATAAATTCTTGTTCGAGTTTATCTGCCTGAGTGACAATTTCCTGCCCAGATAAACCTTTCATGCTGTCAAAAGTAGATTGCAAGGAAGCCGTAATTTTTTTTGCTTCTTCAGTTTCAACGCCATATTTCTCTAATGAAGCAATGATAGAATTAATGCGGTTTTGATACTCACTAGCACCGTGACCATTGTCCATTGAAAGTTGAATTTTATTAACTTGTTGAATCGTTTGCTGTAATTGTTTTGCTTTATTTTCATATACTTTGAAAATATCATTCGCAGAAACATTTGTATTGAATGTTTTATTAAAATCATTAGCCATTTCCTGACATATAGATTTAAACTGATTTTTTAACGAAGCAGTCTGTAAATCTGGAGTCAATTCAAGATGATATTTTCTAACTATTTCTTGTATTTTTTTCAATTCTGTACTAATTCCAGATTTATCAAACTCTGCTTGTAATAATACTCCAAAATCTGTATTTCCCAATAATTTAGTACCTCCTTTTAGACATAAAAAATACTGTCAAATGAATGACAGTAAATTATTTCACATTAATATATTGTTTTCTTAGTTCTTCTTTTAAAATATTTATTGCATTTTTTTCACAGTATTCTTCAAATACTTTCCAAAATCTATGTTCTTTTGTTTCATCTGTAATCCAACCACCGTGAGAACCAATCGATGCAGCTTCTAATTGTTTTTCACCAGTCCAAAAACTATTGTAATCCATTACAGTTTTATCCATAAAAACTTCTCCGCAATTTTGATTTAACATTTTTGTAGTTGCTGATTTCCAGAATTGATATGTCCTGTGATAGAAATCAGGTTCAAAAACATCATAAAATTCTTCATCAATAATCTGCTGAAGACTTCCCAGAAGTCTATTACAAGCATTTTCAACTGCTATACTAATGTTTTTATTCATTGCGGAAACCAGTGCACTATAAGTTTTGTATTTTGCCATACATATTTATCCTTTACACAAAAATACTCCCTTACATAACAGTAAGAGAGCAGTAATAATTCTGTTTACTTTGCTTCATTTTCATAGTATAATATTTCTAATATAATTACAAAATGGAGGAAACAATTATGACTGATAAAAGTATATTGTTAGCAAAAGAATTAACTATGGAATATGTGAAACAAAATAATATGTTGGCTTGTGATGAAAGCGAAATAGAATCACAAATATCCAAGATTGCAAAGGTGTCTCAGATTATTTATGATTCTGTACAAAATAATTTTCATAAATTTAAATTCTTATAACGTTATGGGATTATTATCCTCAATTTCCCTTAGTATGGAATTAAATAAATAACGAATCTTTGAAAGCGATACTTTTTGAGATTTTAGGATTTCAAGTATCGCTTTCTTTGCGAATTCGCTATCTTCACCTTCGTTTGGATTCCATAGAATCGTTCTATATAAATTTTCATCAATCATTTATACTTCCTCCAATATTCGATCTCCATGAAAGAGACAATTTATTTCTCCGTATTGTTTATATTCGATTCGTGAATAAGTTTTGCTAATGCATCAACAAATTTCTTTTCGAGGTTTTCTGGGTTTTTAATA
>ERZ778516.2736-NODE-2736-length-11347-cov-3.231403_pt1 | contig 11347 bp, 9 predicted proteins | sample MGYA00510342_ERZ778516 | MGnify/ENA primary metagenome ERZ778516 (study PRJEB29527, sample SAMN07138961) | mouse gut metagenome | material: feces | host: mouse | place: China:Nanjing | collected 2016-01-25 ...
GGTAGTGATATCCCAGCGATTCTGCAACAAACCGTGTCGGAACCATAATCCGACTGATGCCTGCATCCACAAAGCGCACACTGATCGGCGCGGCGTTCATCGTAACCTCTTTTCCGTTCAGTACTGCCTTTTTGCTGTTTACAGTAAGAACCAGCACATTGCCATCTTTGCTGAACGTCAATGTGTTCTTTGCCGAATCCTTCTTGTACGAAATCCCCAATCCCCGCACAAAAAGTTCATAGTATGGTCCGAGTGCCACACCGTTATCAGTAAGGATACCTGTAAGGTTCCCAAGTGAAACCTTACTGCCATTATATTCATAAGATGCTTTTGTTCCCGTATATGTAACAGTTTTTTTTGTATCAAAATAATATAGCTTGATACCCGCGGCTTTTACTGGTACCGCCTGGAATATGGACATTAGCAACATAATACTAAGGAAAAAGGCAAGACACCGCTTTCCTGCAAATAGTTGGTACTTCGCTGCCCTCCCAAACATAAATTTTTTCTTGTTTTGAACCAACACTCACACAACCTTTCCATTATTCGTCTATAAACTACAAGTTACCGAGCCAATCATATCGGAAAAGAGTGTTATATTTGTGTCAGAAAATTTAATTTATTTATAAGAAAGTTCCTTTTTTGATATTTTTATTGTCCTGCTGCCATTTTCTTCCCTATAATATAGATAACCTTATCTAAATAATCTAAATCACTTAAATGCTGCATTTAACATGCATAATCCATATATTTTATTAAATCAATGATTAATTTACTTTATTTTTTCAGTTGTAAAATACGGAACTATAATATATGCACCCACATGGATACTATCGCCTCGTAATCCATTGCTGCGCTTGATCTCCGCAACATAATCAAGAAATTTTCCGCATTCCGGTGTATAAAAATCTTCCGCGATGCTCCAGATACTGTCGCCCGGCTGGATGCAAACGCTGGTCACCGTTTTTACCGGAACCCCATCCTTTTCCGAAGCCATCGACCTGGTTACAAAAAACAGGGATAGTATCGCAAGAAACAAAATCAGGAAAAAAATAAGTGCCCGATCTGTAAAATATCGGAATAGGAACAGTTTGCGAAAATTCCTTTTCCTTTTTTTTACAACAAACATTCCCGGTTGTAATTCAAATTCATACATCATATTAGTAGCCCTCCTGATATTCTCTTTTTCGAACAACTGTTCGTTTTTTATTATAGCGAACAAATGTTCGAAAGTCAATACCAATTTCAAAAAATCAGAACATACATTCGAACTTCGTATGAATATTTGATATACCAGGACAAAAAAACTGAAAATCACGAACATTTGTTTTGCATTTTTGAAACGAATATGGTATAATGTCGGCAGACATTATACCTGCGCCGGTTCGCTGTCCGACCGGAGGGAGGACAATTTCTCTGGCGAATCCTGAACATCCCCCGGAAGGAAAGCGCATAAATGCGCTTAGCATGTCCAGAGGACATGGTATAATATCCGCAGGATATATACCTGTACCAATATACCATCCAGCCAGAGAAGCCGCTCAAGACAAGCGATGCTACCTTTGGCGTTAAAGATTTCCCCGGCGAATCATATGTATTCGCGTAAGAAATATGGACGGGGGAAAAGGTATAATATCAACAGACATTATAAAAACCGATTAAAATATGTCTGTATGGGCAAAGCAAACAGTCCGGAAAATAAATTCATATCAGCATAATTTCTGTTCAATCTGGTTTTCCGGCTGTATTCAGTTTGCTAAGACTGTACGCCCCCAATACCATGCAAACCCTAGTTTTAAAAGAATGGAGAATTTACAATGTCATATGGAAAAATTACGCAGAAACAACAGGAAATTTTAGAATATCTGAAAAAGGAAATCATTAACCGGGGATATCCACCGTCAGTGCGCGAAATCTGTGAGGCAGTCGATTTGCGCTCCACTTCATCCGTGCATTCGCACTTGGAAACCCTTGAGAGGAATGGGTATATTCACCGCGACCCGGCAAAACCGCGCGCGATTGAAATTGTGGATGACAATTTTAATCTCACGCGCAGGGAGCTGGTCAATGTACCGATCCTCGGTTCGGTCGCAGCAGGTGCACCACTCCTTGCAGTTGAACATATTGAGGGATATTTCCCGATTCCCACTGAATTTATGCCAAACATGGAAACCTTTATGCTCCATGTAAAAGGCGAAAGTATGATTAACGCCGGAATTTTTGACGGTGACAAGGTACTTGTCCAGAAACAGAGCACTGCGGAAAACGGTGATTTCGTTGTCGCCATGGTGGAGGACGGTGTCACTGTAAAAACTTTCTACCGCGAAAATGGTCATATCCGCCTGCAACCGGAAAATGACTTTATGGAACCTATTATCCTGGATGATGTCCAGATTATAGGCAAAGTCATCGGTCTGTTCCGCATGTTTTAAAAAGTCAAGCTGTCTTACCGGGCGATAGGCCAGACTTAATTGACAAAACAATTCAAAGCCATAAGTGCCGCACCAGAAAAAGATTAAAACATACCAGACCATACTAACCATACATAATAACGCAGTAATGCAGGAATCAGAGAAAAAGATACTTTATTTCTAGTCTTTATCTGAATCATTCTATACAATACAGGAAAATTAACCTGATTCTTTTACTTGGCATTTCTTTGCAAAAAGCCCACTATTTGGATATTTCCAAAATTCATCCTAAATAGTGGGCTTAAAATCAAACCAGAATTTCCTTTAGAGCCCGGTCAAGAACAACATCCCTCCCATTAGCAAAATCTTCTGCACTCTCCTCTAACAGGATATCCGGCATAATCCCCCTTCCAATAAATTCTGTTCCATCAAGCAAACGATATCCAACAGAGCAAATCCGGAACGAACCTCCAAGACGAAGACGTTTTAAAAACGGTGTCCCTGTTGACCCGAAGGTTGGGGAACCAACAATAAGTGCCCGGTGCGTACTTTTAAACATTGCGGTAAAATCTTCCGCTGCGGAGATAGTTTCCCGTGAAGTCAAAAGAATTACCTTCCCCTTAAACATTTCCTGCTGCCCCGGCTTTCCAAATGAATCCCTGTACTCGTGATAATACATATTAAGTTCGCAGGCACCTGTCTATTTCTTCCGCGTTGCAAAACCCTTCCTTAATAGACCTGTTAATCCGTTCATCCCCCATCTTCGCATACTGGCTTCCAGAAGACAGATCAATCCCCTTCATCTGGCGGGTTTTCTTCATAGAGCCAGAAAACTCGCCGGGAATAAAAAGTTCCGCCACCTCCGCGGCATAAGCCGTCATCCCACCAAGAAAATCCGATACCTTTTCCCTGTTTACCCCTGTTATCTTTGCTAGTAAAAATTCTCCCTTTCCTGCCGGAACCTCCATAAGATACCATTCCTTTTCCAAGTAGCAAAGATGAAACGGCAGGAAACCGGTTTCCCTTATCAATTTATCCGGGAAGTGGTAATCTGTATGCCCATCCCCCAGCCGGTTTAAAAATTCCGACATTAAAAGATGGAACTCTCTTTCTGATGAAGCAGAAAGCACCAGGGGAAGATACTCCCCATAAACACTATCCCAATCGATGCCTCTCTCCTCGAAATAAGGAAAAACCTCCGCCGCAGCCTTCCATGCAGCGGATAAATCTAAAACCCTGTCAATGCACCCCGTATCCATACTGTTTTGATTTTAATACTCGCAATTTTAATACTCACTCCCCCATTCTCCCCCTCACCGCTTCCCAGTCAAACGAAACTCAGAATCAACTCCGCTGCTTCCTCATATTCCGATGCTGCAATCTGACAAATTCTTTGTCCCTTATAACATATCATACTTACAAAAAATTACAAGTCTTGAAATCTTATCCGAAATGTGCTATAATGGAATCACAAAAAAAGAGCGGGAAATATCCCCGCTCTTTTACTTTATCATCCCGTTTCCCTAATTATGGTATCACTGCTTTTCAATACTTTCCGTCCGGATTAAAAACGTTACATCGCCATCCATTTCATCGCTTACTCCGGTAAAACTCTTATACTGCCCCGCCGCATCAATCATTGCGTCAAGCCTCTTATAAACACTTGTAAGGTCTGCATCATCAAGTGCATCAAGGAGTTTTCCGATTCCTTCCCCGCTGTATTCTGCCATACCGTCGGAAAGTGTTACCGTGCCATCAGAAAGCTCTTTGGCACCGTCTTTCAGTTTCCCAGCACCATCCATAAGGTCACCTGTGCCCCGGTACAATTCCTCTGCCCCATCTTTTAAAGTAACGCTGCCATTTGCCAGGGCATCCGCGCCGACAGAAAGTTCGTTAGCCCCATCTTTCAGGTTTAAGGCACCAGCCTTTAATTCTGCGCCGGCTGTTTTAAGCTGTGCAAGTCCGGTATCAAGCTGCTTTGCACCACCGGAAAGCTTATCAATGCCATCCGATAACGCCGTAAATCCTTCCATTAACTGGGGAAGCTTTCCAGAAAATTCGCCGATTCCTGCATCCAATGCTTCCGCACCGGTACAAAGGCGCTTTGTCCCCTCCAAGAGTGTGGCTCCACCCGCGCTCAAACCTGCTGTGCCATCCATCAGAGCCTTCACGCCGCCCTTTAGTGCGCCCTCCCCTGCCATACTGTCCGCGATCTGCTGCTGCGCTGCCGTAGTCTGCTGTAATGTTCCTATCATCTTCTGCAGGGAAGCCTTTGTTTCTGCATCAAGGTTTGACCCGTAAGCCTTCAAAAACCCATTAAGACCTTCAAGCACCTGACTGTTGTAGGAAACAGTCGCTAAAAGTGATTCATATGCCTGATCCATGCCTGCATCAAGATTTTTAAGCCCACCGGAAAGCTGGTCAATTCCGGCAGAAAGTCCTGTAACACCTTCGTGTACTGAAACAGCCCCGCTTGAAAGTTCCTTACTGCCCGCTGCCAGTGATTCCATCCCCTGCGATACGGCTCCCACACCCGCTTTAAACTGTGCTGCGCCCTCTTCTAAGTTTTTCCCACCTGCCACGAGTGCTTCCGCCCCGCTCTTTGCGCTGCCAACTCCCTCAACAAAACTGTTAATCCCCGCAGAAAGCGCTCCCGCGCCGTCTTTTAAATTTCCTGCACCGGCAGAAAGTGTCATCATATTATCAGAGAGGGTTGATGCCCCGTCGGAAAGCGGCTTTGCACCATCATTTAGCTTCAAAGCCCCGTCCGAAAGTTCCTTTACCCCGTCAAAAAGCTCCGCCGCGCCATCCTTTAATTTCACGGTGCCATCCACCAATTCATCCGTTGCATCGCCAAGCTTGGTAAGCGCATCACCAAGGGAATCAATATCCGCACTGCCATCAAGTGACAACCCTGAAAACATACTGTTTGTTGCCACGGTAAAAGTATTAGTCAGGGAAAAATCCACCATATCCGCCGTAATCTCCGCATAATCCATCCAGTAATCTTCCGATAAGCCAAGACTCTCTCCCAGCCCCGGCATACCAACCAACACAGCCGCACAAACATTGCCCTCATTGAGCAGCTTGCCATGGGTTACCTCGATATTGGTAAATTTTTCCTCATCAAGCAGCACCGCTGTCGCCATTGCAAAAGGCACGACAACCTCCTCCTGCTTCCCGTCCACCAAAGCGGTTTCTTTGCTGTTATTATAATACTCAAAACGTATTGTCACCCTGCCGCTCTTACCAACAAGTTCCTGCGCGGAAAGTTCCTTGCCATCAAGGAAATACAATATCCTCACACCAACGGGAGCTTCTTTACTGGTTGTGCCGCGGTATGTGATATCATTTCCGTCCGCCTGCCAGATTAAGCTGTCCCCGCTTTGGGAAAAACCCTCGTTTCCCTTGACATTGACAATATCTTTAAGACTTGTGATATCCACAAGGCTTTTTAGGGAATCCGGATTCCTCAACGTATCCGTGACCATAATCTTATCTTCTTTCCCGTCCGCCCCGGCAAACACATATACAACTTCCTTTTTCGCTGTACTGAGCACACCCGCCGTCTTAGTAACAATAAATTTTGAACCTGAACTGATCCCAACCTCTGTTTCTCTGCCAACCCCGGCCTCCACGCGGTTACCTGCATACATAAAGGTTGCACCCGCCGAAAGTGCCACAACCAAACCACCCGCCACTAATTTCTGATATGTTTTCATCATAATATCCTCCATTCTAAGAACGTTTACATTCGAGAGTCCGCATTATCCTTCTTTTCCAATCTTTAATACTATATTTTACTATGCCAACTGATTTTCCTTGCTTTTATTCCTTTCTCCTGCTTTTTTATCCGCCGTTTTCCTCCCGCCAAGGAAATTGTAACTTGTTTTTATAACCACCCGGTCAAACAAAAGCAACATGGATGGAAGTACACAGTTTACGACCACCATACTAATCAGCGCGCCCCTTGCCATCAGCGAACAGAGGGAGCTTATCATGTCGATATCCGAGTAAAGCCCAACACCGAACGTTGCTGCAAAGAAACAGAAAGCACTGATTAATATGGAACTCATAGAGGTTGACAGCGCGGTTGTCACCGCATCGAGCTTCTCGTTCCCGCGGCTCCTTTCCTTGCGGTAGCGCGTTGTCATCAAAATAGCGTAATCCACAGTTGCACCAAGCTGTATCGTGCCGATTACAATTGAGGCAATAAACGGAAGTTCCGTTTTTGTAAAGCACGGGATGCCCATATTAATGAATATTGCAAACTCTATTACCGCTACCAGGAGAACCGGAAGGGAGATGGAGCGGAATACAAAGGCAATAATCACGAACACTGCAAGGATGGAAACCGTGCTGACCGTCTGGAAATCCACATCTGTAATCTCTATCAGGTCTTTTGTACATGGTGCTTCGCCAATCACCATCCCCTTAGGGTCATATTTCTTAACAATATCATTTAATAGTTCAATCTGGGCGTTGACCTCATCGGATGCAACCTTATATTCCGACGCAACCAACATAAGCTGATAACGGTCGCCCTTTAATTTTGATGTTAATTCCTCAGGGAAGAAATCACCTGGAACTGCACCCCCCGCAAAAGAATCAAACCCAAGCGCAAATGAAATGCCATCCACGCGGTCTAATTCTTTTAACATTTCTGCTGCCGTCCTGCCGTCAAGGGAGGTATCCGCGAGTACCATATGGATGGAATTCATATTGAAATCCCTCTCTAGCTTCTCATTTGCCGTGATGCTTGAAAGTTCTTTCGGCAGCGTGCGGTCGAGATTGTAGTACACGTCGGTATGTGTGTAGCCGTACAGGGCTGGGAACAGGATTGCCAGAAACAACGCCACAAACACCCAGGAATGTTTTGTGATAAAACCCGCACACTTTCCAATATCGGGAATCAGCGGACGGTGCATTGTTTTTTCAAGTGCCCGGTCAAAAATAAGGATCATTGACGGGAGGATTGTGATGCATCCGACCACCCCGAAAACCACACCCTTTGCCATAACAAGCCCCAAGTCCTTCCCAAGCGTAAAGCTCATAAAACACAGGGCGATAAACCCGGCAATCGTTGTGATGGAACTGCCCACCACGGAGGTTAAAGTATTTGAAATCGCATGTGCCATCGCCCGGTTTTTATCATTCGGGAAGCGCTCCTGGTTTTCCCTGTAGCTGTGCCACAAAAAGATGGAATAGTCCATTGTAACCCCAAGCTGCAGCACCGCGCTTAGCGCTTTTGTAATATAGGAAACCTCGCCGAAGAAATAGTTGCTTCCGAGGTTATACACGATTGCCATTCCGATGCTTAGCAAAAACATAAACGGGGCGAGGAAGGAATCCATTGTAACCGAGAGCACCAGCACGGAAAGCAGTACCGCGATCATAACATAGATCGGTGTTTCCTGGTCTGACAGATTTTTTGTGTCGGTTACCACGGCGGACATCCCGGCAAGAAAACATTGTTTGTCACCAATCCTTCGGATTTCCTCAATCGCCTCCATTGTTTCCGACGCGGAAGTTGTATTTTCAAAGAAGATTGCCATCAGGGTTGTATCGCCGTTCTGGAAAACATCAAGCAATTTTTCCGGCAGCAGTTCTGTCGGGACGCTGATATCGAGAATACTGTCATACCAGATCACCGAATCGACACCATCCACCTGCTCGATCTTTTTCTTTAGTTCCGACACATCTTTGTTTTGCATGCCCTCCACCATAAACATTGAGAAGGCACCCTTGCCAAAATCTTCAAGCAGGATATCCTGCCCCACCATCGTGTCAATATCTCCCGGCAGGTAATACAGTATGTCGTAGTTTACCTTCGTGTTAATGTACCCAAATGCGGAGGGTATCAACAGAAGGATACTGATTACCAGGATCGGAACCCGATACTTCACGATTTTCTTTCCGAAATTCACCATAATTTATCTTCCTTTCCTTATGACCGTTGGTCATTTTCTATTTGTCACGTATCATATCATAAAAATGACCGTTCGTCAACATCAAAATTGACCATTGGTCATTATTTAATATTCTCTTTAGATTCATTAGAATTTCTTTTTAAACGGACGGGGATTTTTTAGGTATACCATACCTTGCAAAGTAAGAAAGTAGTATGGTATACTGTTAAAAATCTAATCTAAGGGCAGGAGGTATCTTATGGGAACTAAAACAGACCAGAACAAGCAGCAAAAAAAAGAAATGCTGTTAAACACAGCATTCCATCTATTTACGACAAAAGGCATCAACAAGACTTCCATCTCCGAAATTGCGGAGGCATCGGGGATTGCCAAAGGTACTTTTTATCTGTATTTTACGGACAAGTATGATATCCGCAACAAACTTATCGCACATCAGTCAAGCCTGGTATTTAAGAAAGCGACAGAGGCACTTGCAGCAGCAGGGCTTACCCGCCTTGAGGATAAGATTGTCTATATCGCCGACCATATCCTTGACCAGCTCAATGAAAATCAGGCACTTTTAAACCTGATTAATAAAAATCTAAGTTGGGGAATCTTCAAAAATGCCCTGATTGAGGGTTCCGATGAAGACATTGATTTCCGGGAAGTTTACGAGCAGATGATTGCGGAGGCTGATATCCCGATCAGGGACCCTGAGATTATGCTCTTCCTTATTATCGAACTTGTCAGTTCCACCTGTTACAGTGCAATCCTCTACAAGGAGCCGGTGAATTTAACACAATTAAAACCCCATTTGTTTGAAGTAATCCGGAGTATTATTGCAGCCCATAAAAAGCCCCTTTAGTGGTCGGATGAAATGACAAAAGGGGCTGCCGCACAAAAAAGAATGATTCTTTTCTGATACGATAGCCCCTTCCCATCTAATCGGGTAATGGTGTCTTCCCGTTCATTTCATCAACAAAATCGTTGCTTTTTACAGTCAACTCCACCCACGCCGGGCGGAATCCGCTTCTTAGCGCATTGCGCACCGAACGGATATTTGACCATGCCGCGCAGTAAAACGGTATCTTCCCCCTCTCTAGTATTTCGATTGCCAACCGGCTTGTAAGGGCTGCCGCAATATGCTTTCTCCTGTATTCGGAAAGGACATCAATCCCGATCTGCCACATTGGCTCACAGTCCGCCGAGCAGCCGGAGAGCCCGACAAGCTTGTCGCCGTCATATGCCCCCACTCCCAGAACATCAAGTTCCTTCCGCTTTTCACACAGTGCGTTACTCCATTTATCGGTGTACAGCCCAAGAAAATCTCCGGGATGTAGAAGCCTTAGTTCATATGAGCAGGTAATCGCCTTCAGGCTTTTTATATCAGGAAGGTAATATACCGCCATAAAACAAACCTTCATCCCCTCTTTCTGCATTGCATCGTTTAACAGATGCAGGTTCGGGGTTTCAAAGCATTGCCACGCTTCAAAACGGCTGATATAAGCGGACACAATACCGCGGTACTTCTCGTTAATGGAGGCTACCACATTATTCCCGTAGGAGATCAGGTTACAATCAAAAGGAAGGGTCAGGTATTTTCTTGCGCCGGGATTTGCGACAGACGGGACGATAACATTCTCCTCCCTCAAAAAATCTTCGGCAAGACATCCCGCGTCCACTGCCGACTGCTGCATTGCAATTTGCAGTATATTTTCGTTGTTAATTTCCATTATTACCCCCGTTTCTTCGTGGCTTTTTGCGCATGTGATATCTTTTTTATGGAATAAAAAGCCTGGTCTGACAATGGGCATAGCTGTTTTCAATCTCCGCTCCTGCATCCGCCCCTTTTGAACAAACAGCCGTGATATTCAGTACCTCCTCGGACAAATCCATAATCTCTTTATCAAGAACCAATGTTACGTTGACACAATTAAAACACGCTATCCGCTCCTCGTAAACCACCATATTTCCTGTATAGCTGTTACCGTTTCCATCCTCCAGAATCCAATAAATATCACTTAACAGTTCTTGATGCATAAATGGTATTCCATAGCCAATACGAAAACGTATCTGATAATGATCTGCACGTTCCATTAAAAATATTTTTGAAATATAAAGTCTGCTATTACTTACGATGTCATATTCCAGGGCAGAAGTTTTTTCACTTTTATTCCAATGATCCCAGGACGAATATCCATCCCCCTCAACCAGACCAACTAACGCCCTGTCAAGACCGCTATACCCAAAAGAATAAAAAGCGTAAAACAAGACAGCAGAAAAAAGAGCCACAATTAAAATAACCGTGAACCATATCCTTTTCTTTATAGAAATCACCCCTTTTGCAATACCAGAAAACTTCTTTTTTAACTCCATCTTCTGATTACATTATAATAAACCATTCCAGTCAAGTCAATATGCACAAAGGGATTTCCTGAATTCAGAACATCACCGTCACAACCAGCCTTCCCTCCAAATATTTCGCCCAGATCCGCCCGCCCATACGCACGGTAAGCATCTTTGCAATGGAAAGCCCCAGCCCGCTTGATTCCTTCGCTGTTTCAACAGTAAAAAAACGGTCAAAAATTTTTCCGACCAGCACCTTATCAAGTCCGGATGCCATATTGGAAAAACATATTCTCCCATCCTCATATAAGGTTACGACGAAATCCCCGTCGCTGTATTTTAGTGCATTCCCAATCAGATTTTCAAAAACTCTTGCCAGCGCACTTTTATCGAGTTCTCGGATCACCCTTGTTTTTGGAATATGGATTTCCGGGACAATATTATGCGTTGTAAATGCTGCATAGAATGCCGTCAGACTTTCTACAAGAATATTTCCAATATCGACGGGAGCCATTTTCTCTGTTTGTTCTTCCGGTTTTGTCACGATTACCGAATACCGGAATAATTCCTCCGTTAGTTCCTTCATCACCCCAACCCGGTTTTCAATCTGTGCCAGATAGTGTTTTACATTTACAGAGTTTTCCTCTTCCGAGAGAAGGTGCAGATATCCTAAGATTGCCG
>ERZ778516.2739-NODE-2739-length-11338-cov-5.136577_pt1 | contig 11338 bp, 8 predicted proteins | sample MGYA00510342_ERZ778516 | MGnify/ENA primary metagenome ERZ778516 (study PRJEB29527, sample SAMN07138961) | mouse gut metagenome | material: feces | host: mouse | place: China:Nanjing | collected 2016-01-25 ...
AGTGATTTTACCTCCATGTTTTAATTTCCTGCCACCCCTGTGGGTGTGCAGCCTTTGGGGGCGTTCCTTCGCCCCATTCATTAGCCCATATACCCTATCCCTGGTCGTCTTATCCGATGGACAGGATATGGGTTTCCGCAAGTGATGCTTCTTCTTTGTACTGTGCCATATGTAATGCGGTGCCGTATATACCATTTATTTCCGGAAGCTTTGTCCTCCATACACCTACACGCACGATCCCTTTTTCCGGGTGGGGATAAGCTGTGTAGTACAGGAGAGATAGGACATAGTTTAGGAAGAAATTTTTCTCAACGTTTCAAGCCCGTTGGAAGATAAATAAACTGCCTAAAAAACTCACCGGAAGCATCCGATATAGGACATATCACGCATATATGCAACATTTTGTGCAAATTGTTGCATTTTGTAAAAAAAACTCGAAACATATATATGAGATCGATAATGGATTTGAAACAAAAATTCCTTTTGCTTAAAAATCATATATTTCATTCTAAAATATAACAATCATTTATGTGAATATATAATAATCAATCAAACGTTTTATGTAATTTATATATGTTAACCCATATAATGTAATACAATCACTAAAAATTTAAGATATTTACTATAAAATCAAACAGATGAAACGCTTTAAGCTTGTATAATAACTTCCCTTTCTTTCCTTATTTCTTTCCCACCTACATTCCCCTCCGCCCAACACCCCACTTCACTCCTTAAAATCACAGATATACCAATCACACCCATTTCTATATTAAATATCCCCCACTATGTTCTTTCTCCAAAAAAACACACATTGTGAAATATTCTTTACACGGCAATGACTTTATGGTATTTTATAATTGAAGCTTTTCTTAGAAGTTTACAAACCAAAAGCTTTTTGCAACAAACTTATCCAACATGTTATAATAATAGGTATTGTCATTAGTAATAGTGAAAAGTAGAACGGTTCATTAGTTTGTTAAATTTTTCACAATATGCTTTGGAACAGGCATGGAAACGGAGGTCTTATGCGGGGAATAGAAACAAGAATACAGGAAATCCGCCATCAGATATTTCGCGAGGTAGCGAGAATGGCGTATCATACGGAATGGCCGGTGGACAAGCGCATCGAAGAATTGCCATACAAGATTATGCCGGGGGAGGTCGCGAACTTCGGCAAAGATATTTTTTTGGAGCGCGCGATTGTCGGGGAGCGCCTGCGTCTGGCAATGGGATTGCCGAACCGTTCAGCGGCGGAGCATTCTCCGATATCCGATAATATTGAGGCGGCAGATCGGTCGGAAACCTATTACACACCGCCGCTAATCAATGTAATTAAATTTGCCTGCAACAGTTGCCCGGAAAAGCGCGTGATAGTGACGGAGGGGTGCCAGGGCTGTCTTGCACATCCATGTGTGGAAGTCTGTCCGAAGGATGCGGTGGTTCTTGACTACAAACTTGGACGTTCGCAGATTGACCAGGACAAATGCATTAAGTGCGGGAGGTGTGCATCTGCCTGTGCCTATAACGCTATTATTGTGCAGGAGCGCCCATGTGCGCAGGCATGTGGGATGAATGCCATCCATTCCGATGAGAACGGAAGGGCGGATATTGATTATGACAAATGCGTTTCGTGTGGACAATGTCTTGTAAACTGCCCGTTTGGTGCGATTGCGGACAAGTCACAGATTTTCCAGACCATTCGTGCCATCCAGTCCGGGGAGCGGGTCTATGCGGCGGTGGCACCGGCATTTGTCGGGCAGTTTGGACCTAGGGTAACGCCGGGGAAACTGCGTTCCGCTATGAAGCAGCTTGGGTTTTATGATGTGGTTGAAGTAGCACTTGGTGCGGATTTGTGTGCGACGCAGGAGGCGGAGGACTTTGTGCGCGAGGTACCGGAGCATCTTCCATTTATGGGGACTTCATGTTGTCCGGCATGGTCGATGATGGCGAAAAAGCTCTTTCCTGAGCATGCGAATTGTATCTCGATGGCACTTACACCGATGACACTGACTGCCCGCTATATCAAGAAGCATGATGCGGACGCGAAAGTGGTGTTTATCGGACCGTGTGCGGCGAAAAAACTCGAAGCAATGTGGCGGACTGTGCGAAGTGAAGTTGATTTTGTGCTTACCTTCGAGGAGGTTGACGGAATTTTTGCTGCAAGACATGTGGAGCTGGAAAATGCCACAGAAGATCCGAATGGTGTGGATAATGTGTCGGCGGACGGGCGCAATTTTGCGGTTTCCGGTGGTGTTGCTCAATCGGTGGTGGATGTGATTAATAGCCGTTACCCTGAGCGGGAAGTGAAGGTGGCGAATGCGGAAAGTCTGCAAGACTGCCGAAAAATGCTCGCGATGGCGGTAGCAGGGAAGTATGACGGTTATCTGCTTGAGGGAATGGCATGTCCGGGTGGCTGCATTGCAGGGGCAGGCACAATGCAGCCGATTGCGAAGTCCAAGGCGGCAGTTAATCTGTATGCAAAGCAGGCAAAACATGCAAATTCATGTGAAACGGAGCAGGTGAAAGAGCTGGAGAACCTGATCTATTAAATTTGGTGGGGTTTACCCGTGTAATGCGGCGGTTCTCTATCCCAATACAGGGAGAACAGGAGCGCCGCTTTTTTATGCCCTTATATTACCCGGGTTTTCGATATAGTCAGCGGCAGCAAAAGAAAAAGGCTGCCGTACAGCAAAGGTCAAAGGACGCGGAGAAGCCGGCGGATCAAAGATGTAAAACCTCCCCGAAACAGAACAATTTCATATTTCTTTCACATTGACATGGTAAGCTTAACACAAGGAGGTGCTTTTTATGGCAACATTACTTATTGTAGAAGATGATAAACGTACAAATGAAGCGATATGTGAGTACTTAAAATCGGCAGGACATAAAATTATTCCCGCCTATGACGGAGCGGACGCATTGCAGACTTTCGGTCAGGGCGGCATTGACCTTGTTGTTTTAGATATTATGCTTCCCAAAATTACGGGGCTTGCCGTACTCCATGAAATAAGGAAGAAAAGCGTTGTCCCTGTTCTTATGCTCACGGCTATTGAAGATGAATATACACAGGTAATGAGTTTTGATGAACAGGCAGACGACTATATTATAAAACCGTTTTCTATGGTTCTGCTCGGCAGACGCGTCACCGCACTTTTGCGAAGAAGTGGGAAGGGTATCATATCCGACATAGCAACTTTCGGTGATGTAACCGTTGATTTTTCCGGCTATACGGCACATGACCAGAGCGGAAAAATTGATATAACCCCCAAAGAAATTGACTTACTGCGATTGCTTATGGAGCATAAAGGGCTGGTACTGACGCGCTCACAAATCCTTGATGATTTATGGGGTATGGATGCCCCAGTCATCGACAGAACGATTGATACCTACATTAAAAATCTGCGCAAAAAACTGCGGCTTGACTGTATTGTGACGGTCAAAGGAATTGGTTATAAATACGAGGTACGGGCATGAAAAAACTAAAACTATTTCCCAAAACCTTTTTTTACACATTGACGATCATGATATTTGTGATTGTGACCGCCCACATTCTGATTTATCTACTTGCACCCAAAATGGGCATTGTAATTTCTACAACGGATCATATTGCCGAGAAAATCACAGTCGATATTCGCGAGGAGAAAATAGTTATGCAGGCGATACAAAAGGCTTTGCCGGTTTCGGTCCTTTGCAGCCTGGTAATTTCCGTTATGTGTTCTCTCCTGTTTTCTAAAGCGATTGTTGCCCCCATTGAGAGAATTTCCGCCTCTACGGAACGAATGATGAAATTAGACCGGGCGGCAGCCTGTGCCGTTCATTCAAAAGATGAAATCGGATTGCTGGCACGAAACGTCAATAATATGTATTCAAATCTCCTGTCTACCATTGAGCATTTGGAACAGGAAAAAGACCGGGTTAGTGAAATGGAACGGGCAAAAGTGGACTTTCTGCGGGCTGCATCCCATGAATTAAAAACTCCTGTGACTGCCCTGAACGCAACCCTTGAAAATATGATTTTAGGCGTGGGAAAGTACCAGGACTATGCAACTTATTTACCGGAATGCAAAGATATCGTTGAACGGCTTTCTAAGATGATACATGAAATTTTGGAAACCTCCAAACTAAATGGCATTACAGAGCAGCCTACGACTGTTGATCTATCGGAATTGCTTGAAGAATTATGTGAACCGTACCAGCTAATCGCAGCGGCACATAATATCTCTTTTTTTCTTGATTTGCCAGAAACTTTTACCGTGACGCTTCCGGTCAGTTCATTCGGTAAAGCAGTATCTAACGTTCTTGCCAATGCTGTTGCCTATACCGAAGCAGGAAAGACAGTTGCCGTCTTTATGGACGGGCGCAGCCTTATGGTTGAAAATGAGTGCGCCCCCATCCAAAGCAGCGAAATTCCCCGCCTGTTTGAGCCTTTCTATCGCCCCGACTTTTCCAGAAACCGTGAGAGTGGCGGCAATGGGTTAGGGCTTTATATTGTGGATGCGATCTTAACTGCAATTAATATTTCCTATTCTTTTGTTCCTATGAAAAATCCACCGGGAATGTGTTTTACATTCCGATTTTAGACTATCAAAGAAGTCCCACCCTCGCGCTTCTAAGTCGTAAAGACGTAAGCAGTAGGTCAGTAGGTAAGGGAAGTTTTTTCATAATTTGCTTAAATTCCATATCCATTTCATACTCATTCCATATTGAAGGGCTATTCTATGGGAGCGTTCAGAAGAACAGCTTATCAATGGAGGTATAAAAAATGAGTATTATCAAAAGGGCGTTTTTATACGTCGCACGAAAACGGGGGAAAACAATTCTCCTGTTCGCCATACTGCTAATTATGGCAACCTTTGTTTTAACGGGACTTTCCATTTGGAAAGCGTCGGAAGCGGCACAGCTTAATCTTCGGCAGAGCCTGGGCGGTAAATTTGATATTTATGTAGATTGGGAAAACAGCCCCTATGTGGTTAAAGAAATTATTAAGGACAACGAATTTGACGAAGAAACAGGAAAGACCAGCAACAGCTTTCTTATTTATTCTACCGTGCAGCTTACGCCGGAGGAAATTGCAGCGATCAACAGTGTCCCCGGTGTCAAATATTCCAGCGCAAGATATGACGTTCTTGCCCGTTTTGATAATCTTTCGTTGTTCCCCGGAACAGTTTCTGTCGCGGAGAATCTGCAACACAGAACAAAAGTATTTGGTGTCTGCGGCACAGAAACAGATGAACTATTCACCACCGGCACGCTGACGCTGACAGAAGGACGGCATATTACTTCCGAAGATCAATCCGTGGCGATTATCAGCGGGGATTTGGCAGAAAAAAATGAGTTGCACATTGGGGACTATATCACAACCCATATTTACAACCCCGAAGATGATGATTTTACCGGGGAAGAAATGCAAGTGCAGATTATCGGACTGTTTACCCCCAATGTGACAGAGCAATTAGGGGAAACTGTTACAACCTTTGACAAAATCCAAAATCGTATTTTTATGGATTTGCAAACATCAATTAAGATTAATAACGACGAAATCAATTATGGCTTTTCGGCTGTCAATGTCACCATAGATGACCCGCAGAATATGAAACAGGTAGTTTCCGCTGTAAAAAATCTGCCCGTGATTGACTGGAACGCTTTTACAATCGAGATAGATAATGAAGTTTACGAAAAGGCAGCCGCGCCGCTTACAACATTGAATGAATTAGTTGTTACCCTGCTGGTCGTTATTATCGTTGTTAGTGCAATTATACTTGCTTTGATCTTGACCCTCTGGACAAAAACCCGTATCCATGAGATCGGGGTATTCCTGTCCGTGGGTATTTGGAAGTCGGCTGTCATTGGACAATACTTAACAGAAGTGCTTCTGATTGCCGTCTTTGCCTTTGGACTTTCCTATTTTACAAGCGATGCCGTTGCGGGACAGATCGGCAATCACTTGTTGGAACAGAGTGTACAGGTAGAGCAGGAAGATAATAGCAGCTCCACGCCTTCCGCCGTCGATGTGGGCGCAGATACCCTTATCCAGAAGCCTTTACCAACAGAAAATGGTATTCAAGTTTCCGTTGAGCCAGATAGTCTTGCCCTGTTCTATCTGATTGGCTTTGCTATTATTATCGTGGCGGTCAGCATATCATCTATTACAGTTATGCGCTTAAAGCCGCGGGAAATTTTATCTAAAATGAGTTAAAGGAGGAACAATTATGCCAACATTGAAATTGCAAAATATTTCCTATTCCTACGAAAAGGGAAAATCTATCTTATCAAACATAAACGCAGAGCTGGAAGCGGGAAAATTGTACGCCATTCTTGGTCCGTCCGGATCGGGCAAGACAACGCTATTGTCCCTGTTGGGGGGACTTGATGCACCAACCAAAGGCGAGGTGCTATTTGACGGCGAGAACATTGCGGCAAAAGGATTGGAATATCACCGCAGAAACCATATTTCGCTGATTTTCCAAAGCTACAATCTGATCGACTACATGACACCGATTGAGAATGTACGGCTAACGGCAAAACAAGACGCAGTGCCTATTTTGGAGCGCCTGGGATTGAAAAAAGATGAAATATCGCGGAATGTATTGAAATTGTCCGGCGGTCAACAGCAGCGCGTTGCGATTGCGCGGGCATTAGCGTCCGATAACCCGATTATTCTTGCAGATGAGCCAACCGGGAACTTAGACGAAGATACTGCTATGGAAATCACAGCGGTTTTGAAAGAAAGCGCACATACCTTTGGGAAATGCGTTGTAGTAGTGACGCACTCCGGCGAGGTAGCAAAACAGGCAGATGTGGTGCTGGAAATTAAAAGGGGACATTTGAAAGAGAGGAATACACAATGAAGAAATTAGTAATCACTTTGGCTTGTATGCTGATATGTTTAAGTTTATTTTCCGGCTGTGGGTATGATAAAGACAATGGCAATTCGGGTGCGGATTCAGGCAACTCTGTAAATGTTGATGTTGATATTGACGCAGAAGCAAAGGGCGACACCGATAATTTGACTGGTAATGATGGTATTGTTTATGATTTAAAGAATCCAGAAAACGCGGACGATATTGTAATTACTCCTAAGAAATAATAAAACTGGATGGTAATAAAATTTCTGTTTTACACAGGCTTCACATTGCTTTTATGTTCGTTTTATATGAAGGGGCTGTTGCAAAATTTGGATAATTTAGATTATTATGATAAAGGTGTCTTAGATATTCATACTATATTTTGTTTGAATATGGCATTTTGCAATAGCCCATTTTCTTTAACTCACCTAACATGCCACAATTAAAAAAGTTTTTGCACCAAATATTTTATTTTGCACCCAATTTTGCACAAAGTAAAATATAAAGAAAATCTTCATACTTTTTTTATTGATTTTTTGGGCATTTAGATTTATCTTATTTTCAATACATAAAAATAATGACAGGAGTATTGGAGGCTTGATATGTTAGAGTTAAAGGATGTCAAAAAGACCTACCACGTCGGTGATATTGAAACAAAAGCGCTTGATGGTGTGAGTGTCGCGTTCCGGGAAAAGGAGTTTGTCGCAATCCTTGGCACGAGTGGTTCGGGAAAGACCACCTGCTTAAATATTATTGGCGGGCTTGACCATTACGATTCGGGTGATCTTAGGATCAAGGGCAAGAGTACAAAGGATTTTAAGGACAGCGAGTGGGATGCTTACCGCAACAATTCCATCGGTTTTGTGTTCCAGAGTTACAACTTAATCTCCCACCTAAGTATTGTGGCAAATGTGGAACTTGGCATGACCCTCTCGAATGTTCCTGCCCAGGAGCGGCACCAAAAGGCGCTTGAGGCGCTTTCGCGGGTGGGGTTAAAGGAGCACTTGCACAAGAAGCCGAACCAGCTTTCAGGTGGTCAGATGCAGCGCGTTGCGATTGCGCGGGCACTTGCAAACGATCCGGAGATTCTGCTTTGCGACGAGCCGACGGGAGCTCTTGACAGTGTGACGAGCATCCAGATTATGGATCTGATTAAGGAGGTCGCAAAGGATAAGCTGGTGATTATGGTAACACATAACCCGGATCTTGCCGAGCAGTATGCGGATCGAATTATCCGCTTTTCGGACGGCAAGATTATTGATGACAGCCATCCGCATGAGGAGCGCCCGAAACCGGATCAGTTCCGCCTGAAAAGGACAAGCATGAAGCTGCGCACGGCGCTGCACCTTTCATTTAACAACCTCTATACAAAGAAGGGAAGAACATTTTTGACTGCCTTTGCATCCAGTATCGGGATTATCGGCATTGCCGTGATACTGAGCCTCTCGACAGGTTTTCAGGCGGAGATTGATGATTTCCAGGCGGGGGCGATGGCTGAGTTCCCGGTTATTATCAGCCAGGCGACCCAGGAAGTCAATATGGAAGAGTACATGCAGGAAACACAGATATGGCATGACCGCGTGACGGGCACCGGAGAGTATGTGGATACACAAGGTGTCCAGATTGTGGATTCCTCCTCGACAATCAAAGTCCATACCAACAAACTTGAGGGAGATTTTGCAGATTATCTCGATAAGATTTCGCCGGATATCTGCGGCAGCATTGGCTATGTGCGCATCGCCAATATGAATCTGGTCAAAAAGACGGAGGATGGGTATATACCTGTCAGTTTTGCAAGCCCTATGATGCAGGGCGATATGAGGAGTATGACTTCCACTAGCAGTATGGGACTTTCCTGTTATCCGGACTCGCTAAAAGGGGAGAGTTATCTTGAAAAGAACTATGAGCTTTTAGCGGGCAGTTATCCGGCAGCAGAAACGGATGTTGTGCTGGTTATCAACACAAGGAACCAGCTTGAGAAATCTTTGCTGGAGCAGTTTGGGTTTACGCTTTCAAACGGGCAGACCGAGGTGCCGTTCGGGGATATTGTTGGCACGACTTTCCGCGTGGTTGATAATAATGATTACTATGTGACTACGCAGTATGGCACGTTCCTGCCGGGAACGGATTACGAGGCAATGTATAATTCTGCTTCGGGTTTTGATATCAAGATTTCAGGTATTGTGCGCGCGAAACAGGGGACTTCCATGTCGATGCTCGCGGCGGGAATTGCTTACAGTGATGCCCTGACAAAACGGATTATCGAAGCGGGTCAGGAGTCGGATATTGTGAAGGCGCAGCTTGCATCGAATGTAAATATTATGACGATGCAGGAATTTAATGAGGGTGAGAAGGAGCAGTTTATCGCTTATCTTGGCGGGAGCGCGATACCGTATATGGTGCTGCTTTTCCCGAGTACCTTTGAGGCAAAAGATGAGGTGGTTGCTTATCTTGACGCTTACAACGAAGGAAAATCCGAGGATGATGTGGTAACTTATACCGACCTTGCCGGGACAATGTCGAATATGACAAGCGGTATTATGGACGGGATCACAATCGTGCTTATTGCGTTTGCTGCTATTTCACTTGTGGTTAGTATGATTATGATTTGTATTATTACTTATACAAGTGTTATTGAACGCACAAAAGAGATTGGTATTTTAAAGGCTCTCGGTGCAAGAAAGAAGGATATTACGCGCGTGTTTGACGCGGAAACAATGATATTGGGAGTGTTCTCAGGATTGCTTGGCGTGTTTATCGCATGGCTGTGCACATTCCCGATCAACAGTGTGATTAACAGTGTTGCAGGTCTTACCGGGGCATCACATTTGCAGCTTACACACGCGTTGATTTTGGTGGCGGTAAGTACCGTGCTTACGGTTCTTGGCGGGCATATCCCGGCAAAGATGGCATCGAAGAAGGATGCGGTTGAGGCGCTTAGGGCGGAATAAGCGGATGGCAGAAAACCCTTAATTCCCCTGTTGCTTTGTTTTAACCTATCAATTATGTCAGGTGGGGGATAAGCCCCATCTGACATGCGATAGCGGCATAGGGTACAATTTTCTTATGACAGCAGGCAAAAGGAGCTTTGTCCGGTACTTCTTTTCCGCCCTGCCTGTTTGATTTATGTGGAGAGTAAAATTTACCAGTCACGTTCTCTTATGGCTTCCTCCACATCAATAGGAATACCAAACCACTCCAGGATATAGCCCACAGTTTCCCCTATGCAGTCGCGAGCCACTGTTTCGATTTCGCTGTCATTCTCATCAAATTCCTCCTGCAAGTCGTTGATGGCACAAATTGCCTCATCCAGTTTTTTCTGAATGATCTCTGTGTCGGTTTCGCCAGTTTCCAACAGATTAATTGCCTTTTGAAGTTCGTCTTTCACCTTATCTACGAGAAAATTCGGGTAATATTCGTCTTGGTACATCTCATCAAGCAATTTATAGTTTGTGTCAAATACTTTCATCTTTGCTCTCCTTTACTAATCGGGGTTTGTTGATGGGGTTTTTTTTATTTATCCACTATTTTACCAGAAATCTGTGGGAGTGGAAATAGGAAGTTTTCCTGTATCCGTTTCTGTATTTTCAGAAATTCCATATATCCCCTTGACGAAATTCAAATTTCGGTATACGATAGGCAGGTAGGATTTAGTGGAAATCCCTGCATGGCGGGGGTTTTGCGTTTATGAATGGTAATGGCAGCACGACAGTATGCGCGGCGAAGCCGGAGCCGGTGGCGGGCGTGTACAGCCATGACGGAAAATCGAACAGAATGGGGATTGAGATGGAACGAGTTGCGGTAGTAACGGACAGTAACAGCGGTATTACACAAAAAGAGGGCAGGGAACTGGGGATTTCGGTTCTGCCGATGCCGTTTATGATCGACGGGGAAACTTACTTTGAGGATATCAGCCTGACGCAGGAGGAGTTTTATGAGCGTCTTAGGGCGGGTGCGGATATTTCGACATCACAGCCTGTTGCAGGTGATGTGATCGATCTTTGGAAGGGGCTTCTAAAGGAATATGATACTGTGGTGCACATCCCGATGTCAAGCGGTTTGAGCGGTTCCTGCGAAACCGCGATAATGCTTGCAGAGGATTTTGACGGGAAGGTGCAGGTGGTTGATAACCAGCGCATTTCCGTGACGCAGCGCCAGTCGGTGCTGGATGCGATCGAGCTTGTGAGGCAGGGACATACGGCAGTGCAGATCCGCGAGATTTTGGAGCGGGACAAGATGGAGTCAAGTATTTATATTATGCTTGATACATTAAAGTACCTGAAAAAGGGTGGCCGGATTACCCCGGCAGCTGCGGCGCTTGGCACAATCCTGAATTTAAAGCCGGTGTTGCAGATACAGGGTGAAAAATTGGATGCGTTCACAAAGGCACGCAATGTAAAACAGGGGAAGCGCGCGATGCTCGACGCGATGAAGCGGGATATCGAAACGCGTTTTGCGGATGGAAGTGAACAGCCGGTTTATCTTGAGGTTGC
>ERZ778516.2741-NODE-2741-length-11325-cov-4.300355_pt1 | contig 11325 bp, 9 predicted proteins | sample MGYA00510342_ERZ778516 | MGnify/ENA primary metagenome ERZ778516 (study PRJEB29527, sample SAMN07138961) | mouse gut metagenome | material: feces | host: mouse | place: China:Nanjing | collected 2016-01-25 ...
AAGATAGAAGGGGATAGTAGATGGGTGGAACGTTATAATGCTATATTCGGAAGTTCGGTATACAAGGATAAAATCAAGCCTGTCACCGATGTCGTATTGGGAGGGACTCTCCGTCTGTTTGTGGAAAAGGTCTACAATGGCTCATATTGGGATCGTGATACAGGGGAACCGGTGCTGTATATTAATGCAACTCTTCCTAATGGAGCTACAGTCGAGCAGATGGACGCGCTTGTCAGGAAGATGGAGATGTATTTGAGAGGCTTCTCGGAAGTGCGTCAGTTTCAGACCTCGGTTTCAGGTCCTCGTAGGGCGTCTATTTCAGTGTATTTTGACAAACAAAGTCAGCACAGCGGTTTTCCCTATCGGCTCAAGAGTGATGTCATATCAAAGGCTCTTACTCTTGGCGGAGGCTCATGGAACGTTTATGGGCTTCAGGACCAGGGCTTCAGTAATGATGTGAGAGAGAATGCCGGAAGCTATCGCGTGAAGCTTACAGGATATAATTACGATGAACTTTCGGATTGGGCTTATCGTATGCGCGACACTCTTCTGACTCACCGTCGTATAAAGGAAGTTACCGTTGCTTCGGAGTTCTCTCACTGGAAAGATGACTACACCGAGTTTCATCTTGCCATTGACCGTGACCGACTTGCAAAATATGGGATCAATGCTTCTCAGCTGTTCCGAGCGATCGAACCTACGTTCGGGCGTGAAATTAACTGCGGTCAGATCGTTGTCGACCGCAGTGCTCAACGCATCAATCTATATTCATTGAAGTCTGATACATATGATATCTTCGCACTCATGCAGCAGCCTTTCACTATCGGAGGAAAGACATTCAAACTTTCGGATATCGGCAGGATAGAGAAACGAAATGCTCCGCAGGATATAGTGAAAACGAATCAGGAATATATCATGTGTCTGCAATACGAGTATATAGGTTCAGGCATGCAAGGCAATAAAGTGCTTGAAAGAGATCTTGAGACCATAAATGCCCTTATGCCTGTAGGTTATAGGGCTGAGAGTGAAAGACTGCAATGGAGGGATAAGGATGAAAGCGGAAAATACTGGCTTCTGCTTCTCGTAGTGGCAATAATCTTTTTCACGGCTTCGATCCTGTTCAATTCTTTGCGACAGCCGTTTGCTATAATATTTATAATTCCGATGTCTTTTATCGGAGTGTTTGCTGTGTTCTATCTGTTTAAGTTAAATTTTGACCAGGGAGGTTTTGCTTCTTTCATACTTCTTGCCGGCATCACTGTAAACGCTGCGATATATATCCTTAATGAGTATAATTCGCTATGTCATAAATACCCGACTGTTGACCGTTGCAAAATATACATCAAGGCTTTCCGCATCAAGATTGTCCCTATACTCCTTACAGTACTTTCGACAATACTTGGTTTCATCCCATTTATTATAGGTGAAACAAAAGAATCTTTTTGGTATCCTTTGGCAATAGGCACGATGGGTGGATTGCTAATGTCGTTAATCTGTATAATTTTATATCTCCCATTATTGGTGATTAATAAAAAGCACACTCTACGATATCTCCCTCGGAGCAATAATCCTGAGCCATAAGGCAGATATAAACAGCTTACCAGTCAGTGTCCTCTCTCCACTTTATGTTGAAACATATCTCTATTTGTATCTTATATGGTGCAAAATATTGAGTCAGTTCGCCTATATTTTGAAATGAATAAAGAAATAAGCCTTGAAAATCATCAGATTTCCAAGGCTTATTTAAGCGGAGTGAGCGAGATTCGAACTCGCGATACGCTTTTGGCGTATACACGCTTTCCAGGCGTGCCTCTTCAGCCACTCGAGCATCACTCCTTGCAGTGCTTTCTGCTTTGCGTGTGCAAAGGTAGCAAATAGGTGTGATATACTGAAATATTAAAGGTTAAAAAGTGTTGTAAAAATGCTGCAATGTTGCTGCGCATTGTGGATTACATTAGGTGGTATCAGTGTGCTTTTCGGAATCTGCCGAACAGGTATCCGAGCATATCGGATTGGATGCGTGATTTCATCAGCGCATTGATCCCCAGATATATTGCCATGAACGCCAGGCTTTGCAGTACGCATATCAGCAGCGGATGAAGTTCAGCATTGAGCAGCATAATGCATGGTATAAGCGACAGGCAGGTGAGAGCAAAGTAGGGGAGCAGATCGCCAAGATAGCTGAGAAGTGTGCGTCCAGATATTCGTATCACCAGTATGAGAGACGTTATCCAGGTTACTATTGTGGCAGCAAGTTGTCCCCAGAGGAATATTTCCACTCCGCGGACCGGATTGCCGGGAGCAGTGATGGCTATGTAGGGCAGAGTGATGAGTATCGCAATGATGGTTGCCGTATCGCGTATGACCTCATTGGCGATAAGTCTTTTGGAGCGTGCTACCGACAGGAGGAAATTGCCGTAAAGATTGGATAGGGTAAAAAATATTCCTCGTATCAGCATTAGTTGGAAAAGTATTATTGAGGGGTCCCATTTGGTGCCGAAAAGAGTGTGGAATATCGGAGTTGCCATCACTGCAAGCAGACACATGCCTGGAAAAAGCAAATAAGCGGCAAACCTATGGGTCTTTCCGCACATATGCGCGTATCGTTCAGGGTCATCCTGAACTTTGGATAACAGCGGGACAAATGATGATGCAAAGACCTGTGATATCGATACTACTGCCATTTTGCTCCATTTGTCAGCCTGGGTGTAATAGCCTAAAGAACTGAGATTGACTTTTGAGCCAATTAGGAATGAGCCAATGGATTGGAAAGCTGTGTTGAGCAGGGAAGTAAACATGACCACTGATCCTATTCTGAAAAAGCTCTTCAGAACAGGAAACGAGAATGCAAACATCGGGGTCCATCCGCTTGAGAACCATAGGATGATTGTCTTGACTGTGGCTACAGTTATGGATTGCCATACGAGAGCCCATGCCCCATATCCGCTGACTGCAAGATAAATTCCGGTCACGGCTCCTGCGATGAGTCCAAGAGAGTTGCTTACAGCCACCATGCGGGTCTCCATCCTTTTTATCAGGCGGTTGGACTGAACTATGGAGAGTGAGTTGATGATGAATGTTAGGAACATTACGCGCGACAATGGTATCAGGCGTGTGTTCCCCTGAAATATGTCGGCAATCCATGGTGCGAGAATGAAAAGCAGCAGGTAAAGAGCCAATGCCATAGACAGATTGAACCATAGCACTGTGGAATAATCGAGGCGGCTTGGCGATTTCCTTTGCAGCAGGGCTGATGCGAAACCGCTTTCAATGAACCGCTCAGCAAACATCTGGAATACCATAATTGCACCTACAAGTCCGAATTCCTCCTGTGAGAGTTCTTGGGCAAGCACAACACCGGTCACCGCATAGAGTATCTGTGATGATACCCTATCGATGACGTTCCATTTGAGAGTTCGGGCTACCGATAGCTTCAGGTTTTCGGTAGCGTCTTCCGGTTCTTCGCAGTTACTATGTTTTGTGTCGGACATAGGCTGCTATTTCATCTGCATAAGCTTCAGTCCTACCGACCGATTCTTGATTGTTGGATTTCCTTTGTAATATATGGAAGTGGACCCCATGCCGAACACTCCAAGGTTCTTTGTGGCATGCACGCCTACTGACCCGGTCCCTTTGGCACTGACTGACGCGTTTTCTGCTATAAGGTCATCAGCCTGTATCACGCCTGTGCCGGTGAGATTGAGTTTTGCCTCATCGCATCTGCCTGAGATTATCAGTGTGCCGTTGCCGAGCCGCATAGTGCCTTTCACTTCGTTTGCCTCTATGTGCCGGACTATCAGACGTCCGTTGCCTTCGAGTTTGGCTTCAAACTTAGGTGATTCCTTGACCGAGAGTACACGGAGAGTCGAGTCGCCCGAGTTCTCGATCTTAGTAAGAAACTTGGAGCATACTTTAAGTCTTGGCAGATCATGTGTCTTGATATTTTCCTCGGAAAGCTGTATTGTGAGCTTACCCCCCTTGTTGGTGAATATAAAGGCGGATGCAAGATCTGACGGACAGTCGAAAAACGCTCTGCCTGCCGAGTCGGCATCACAGGTGTAGTCGACATTTATGCCGTCAAGCACTCTCAGTTCGCTGAATTCTCCTACATTCAGGTCGTAGTTGTTGTAGCTTTGAGCAGATGCCGACACGGCTGAGGCTATAAGGAGTATTGCGGATATTATTGTTGTCTTCATATCTTAAGGATGAATTTTCAGGTTTGTCAGGTCGATTATTATTCCGATTGCCGGCTTATCATTTCCTCTACTTCGCTCAGCACACCCATCAGTTCATCAAGGGTAGATGCCTGTAGCATGCGTATACGTGTTTCGCGGAAATGTGAGATCCCTTTGAATAGGGGAGAGGCGGCAAGATGCCGGCGTATATGTAGTATGCCACGGTATTCGTCAATGCGGTCGACGCTCTCACGTATCTGACGGCGCAGCAGATTGAAACGATCTTCCATAGGCAGCGGTTTTGCCTCTTCGCCATGTATTGCCTGCATGATGTCGTGGAATATCCATGGTGCGCCTATGCTGGCACGTCCCACCATCACTCCGTCAACTCCGTAACGGTCGAAAGCTTCGAGTGCCATCTCCGGCGAAGTTATATCGCCGTTGCCGATCACAGGTACTGTGAGCCTTGGATTTTCTTTTACCTTGGCTATCATTTCCCAGTCAGCCGATCCGGTGTACATCTGTGAGCGTGTTCTGCCATGCACGGTGAGTGCACTGATGCCGCAATCCTGGAGCTGCTCGGCAAGTTCCACGATTATTTTTGACTCATGATCCCATCCGAGGCGGGTCTTGACAGTGACAGGGAGCTTGACCGCATCCACTACCGCGCGTGTTATCTCAAGCATCTTGGGGATGTTTCGCAGCATTCCTGCTCCTGCTCCTTTGCCTGCTACTTTCTTGACCGGACATCCGAAATTGATGTCTATTATGTCAGGACATGCCTGTTCTACAATCTTGGCGGCCTGAACCATAGGCTCGACCTCTCTGCCATATATCTGAATAGCTGTAGGACGTTCTCCGGGATCAATGGCGAGTTTGCGGACTGTGGCTGGGATGTCGCGAATAAGAGCGTCGGCACTTACGAATTCGGTGTACACCATTGATGCGCCCTGTTCCTTGCATATGAGGCGGAACGAGCGGTCGGTGACATCCTCCATCGGAGCGAGCATCACCGGACGGTTGCCGAGATCTATATCTGCGATTTTCATAGTCTATGAAAATAAATTCAAAATTAGTAATAATTTTTCTATACTATAAAGAATATAGGTAAATTTGGATAGGAATTATCCTTTTGTGCCGACATTTTTAAGATCGGCGATGAGGAAATTGCTCCCTGCGATAAGGATGAATCCATCTTTTCCGGCTGCTGCACGAGCCTTTGTGACAGCTGTGTTGACATCCTGTTCGGAGTTTCCGTATATACCGTTTTTAGATGCAAAATCACATAGTGTGTCTGCATCCAATCCACGCTGACAGGATGGGCTGCTGAACCAGAATGTGACCTCTCCTTTGATTTCTCCAAGAAGTTCGAATATATGTGTCAGGTCCTTATCTGCTACAAATCCGATCACTATATGCTTATTGCTGGATCTGGTGTTCTTGATTTCACGGATCATCAGTTCCCATCCGCCCTGATTGTGACCGGTGTCGCATATGGTCAGAGGGTTTTCAGCAATCGTGCTCCATCGTCCGAAGAGATGCGTGAGCCCGGTTACGTTTGCCATTCCGCGGCTTACGGCTTCATTGGTGATGTTGAATTGTGATTGAAGCAGCTTCACTGCTGTGAAGATTGTGGCTGCATTGCGCAACTGGCATTCACCTTTCAATTCTCCGTTTACAGTTCCGAATGGGGTATCAGGATAGATGTTTCCATCTTCGGTCACCATGCCTTCCACTTGGGGTGCGAAATGTATTGGCGAGCCTGTTTTGGAGGCGGTCTCACGGAACACATCCGCCGTGTCGTCGCGCCATTCTCCGATCACTACAGGTACCCCGGGCTTGATTATGCCTGCTTTCTCATGGGCGATGGCTGTATATGTACAGCCCAGTTGAGCTGTATGGTCGAGTGAAATATTTGTTATGACGCTCAGTATTGGGGTGATTATGTTGGTGGAGTCAAGACGTCCTCCGAGCCCGGTCTCTATGATTGCGACATCGACCTTCTGTAATGCGAAATATTCGAAGGCCATTGTGGAGGTCAGTTCGAAGAAGCTTGGGGTGATTTCCGGATGTGTTTTGCTGGTTTTAACCCATCTTTCCACAAAGTCGACCACAGCTTCTTCAGCGATCTTTTCACCGTTGATGCGTATGCGCTCCCTGAAATCATATATGTGTGGTGATGTGTAGAGCCCCACACGATATCCGGCTTCCTGAAGAATGGCGGCAAGAGAGTGGGCTGTGGAGCCTTTTCCGTTTGTTCCTGCAATATGGACTGTCGGATAATGGGTGTGAGGATTCCCTGCCATATCGTCAAGGAGCCTTGAGGTGTCAAGACCGGGTTTGTAGGCTCCGGGACCTATGTTCTGAAACACAGGAAGGGAATTGTACAGCAGTTCTATGGCTTGGTTGTAGTTCATATGGATTATCGTCAGTAGATTAACCATCCTGCCGCTCCGGCGAGGCATATTATGAGAATAGGATGCCATTTCATCCAATATATCATCACAAAAGATGCCATGCACAGGATGATGCTCCATATTATCTGGTAATCGGTCTCACCGAAGTTGGCGGAATTCATGAGAAGTAATGCAGCTGAAGCTATAAGTCCTACCACCACAGGACGCAGGCCGGCAAAGATCCCTTTCACAACATCGCTGTCCTTGTGGCGGTGTATCAGATGGCTCGTGTATGCGACAAGCAGAAATGACGGAATGACAACCATAAGGGTACACACCAGAGATCCGAGTATCCCGAATATCGGTGACGAGAAATCCGTGGAGTATTCCCCTGGGGCCACATATCCTATGTAGGTTGCGGAGTTTATGCCGATAGGTCCGGGAGTCATTTGGGATATAGCCACGATGTCGGTAAACATCTGCTCCGTAACCCAGCCCGGACCTACTATCTCACGTTCGATCAAGGCAAGCATTGCATATCCTCCTCCGAATCCGAACAGCCCTATTTTCAGATATGCCCATATTAGTCTGAGGTAAATCATAGATGTTTCTCTTCCTCCTTTCTCATGTCGTTTTCAATCTGTCGGAGAGACTTGCGGTGATGTGACATCCATAGCCATCCGCCTAAACCTCCGAGTACAATGTATAAGATAGGGCTCGACAGGACAGGGATTTTTGACCATATGAGCAATGCTACTGATATGGGTATGGCGGCAGTTTTCCATCCTATGTTGGCTGCTCTGGCTGATGATATGACCGGAGCCACAATCAATGCCACCACCGCAGGGCGTATTCCCATAAAGATGTTCGAGAGGGTTTCGTTGTTCTTTATGAGATCGGGTGTCAGGAATATTGCAATTGCCAGAATTATGGTGAACGAGGGGAGGATTGTGCCTATGGAGGCTGTGATTGCACCCTTCATCCCCCGAAGCTTGTCGCCGACAGCCACCGAGATGTTTACGGCAAGGATGCCTGGCAAGGACTGTGCCACAGCAAGCAGGTCAAGGAACTCTTCACGCTCTATCCATTTCTTTTTGTCTACGATCTCTTTTTCGATAAGTGATATCATTGCCCAGCCGCCGCCGAAGGTGAATGCTCCTATCTTGAAGAATGATATGAATAATTGCCAATAGATATTTCTCATAAATAAATGTTGAACAGAACCGCTGTGCGCGGAGATGGTACGGCTCTTCGCCGTCACTGATTCTGTGTGCAAAATTACGAAAAAAACCTCAGTTTATAATGGATTCTACTTGATAGTTTCAATATTTGCCGGTCGTATGCGCAATAAGCTTGCGCAGCAGCAATAAAATTGCTTTCTTTGTGAAAAAATATTATCATGCCAATCAATCGATCTGCTCTCATACGTATCTCTACAATTGACCGATGCCTGCAAAATCATTATCGCCGCTGGACCATCGATGATCTTATAGAAGCATGTACGGAGGCTCTTGCTGAATATGAGGGAAGGTGTAATCCTGTTAGCCGACGTACTTTTCAGAATGACATCGCATTGATGCGGAGCGACAGGCTGGGATATAATGCCCCAATAATAGTAAAGGACCATAAGTACTATATGTATGATGACCCTGACTACAGCATTACGCATCTGCCGCTTAATGATGAGGGGTTGGATGCATTGAATTCAGCAATGGATGTGTTGCGTCAGCTTCAGGGCTTTCCGCAGCTTGCTCCGGCAATCGATATCATAAGCAAGTTGAACGAACATATAGTGCAAGGCACCACCGTAGGCGCACGTCCGGCAATGGATATCGAGCGTAATCCTGACTATCGTGGCATGGAGCATCTGGGAGTGCTGTACGATGCTGTGCGTCGGGAGAGGACATTGGTTGTCACATATCAGTCATTCAGGGCACGGAATCCTGAGGATATTGTGGTGTATCCTTATCTGCTTAAGGAGTATCGTAACCGTTGGTTTCTTATCGGTGAAAAGCAATCCAATCATGTACCTCAGGTCAATATATTTGCTATTGACCGTATCAAAAGCGTGAGGATCGACACCAGGTATCCGTTCAAAAGGAGTTCTGATTTTGATCCGCTGCATTATTTTGATGATACCATAGGGGTTACACGCCTTATCAATGATAAGCCTCGGCGTGTGATCATAAAGGTTGACAGGAGCCAGGCACCGTATGTGGAGACCAAGCCTCTTCATTCATCTCAGAAAGTGGAGGAGAGATTAAGCGACGGAGCCATTATGTTGTCGCTCAATGTGGTGATCAATTACGAACTCGAACGTCTTATTCTGGGCTATGGGATGCATATGGAAGTAATATCCCCATTGGAATTGCGTGAGCAGTTTGCCAGGCAATTCCGCAAATGCGTAAAAATGTATTCCGAGCAATGATATATTGGTACCTGAAAGCGGCAGATTCTCATTCAGCGTTGCATTATTGACATGCGTATGATTGTTTTCTCTAAAAAATATATTACCTTTGTAGAGTCAATATCACAAAAAGAGATATAACTTCAATATAGGACTTTGTATTTATGGCAATACCACATTTGGATCTATGATGATGGGCAACTATGATGTCGAAAACCAGTCACAGACTCACAAGCAATATTCAATCTTTTCATCCAAGGCTCCAAGCATTACGACCAATTCACATAAAACATCGGTGAACTGATGCAACTGGAACAAGATTTCATGAGCCGCATAGTAGGTGGTAGAGTAAACAACATTCTCGACCTAAACCGGGTTTATGTCGAGAATATTGGATATATCTTTATAGAGTCAATGAATTTCGGATGATATAGGTTGGTGTATTGTTTTAGAAAGTTAATTTGGACATAAAAAGTTACCCCAATAGATGGGGTAACTTTTTATTATAGAAGAATAACAATCAATAGCTGTGTATAGCTATGGGTCTGTTATTTGTTGGATCTAATCTATCATATTCGATTAAAATAGTATCTCCAATCGCTATTTCATCTGAATCTTGATTCCTTCTACCGCTGCCTTCATATTTTATCCCATTGGCTTCAAAGTTATACTTATAGTAGAACGAGAAGCTAATCGAATAAAATTCAGTTACTACAGCCTTGGTTTCATCACTGTTTTTGTTGAGTGAGTCTTCTCTCGAATGTTTCATTAAAAGACCAACAACAACATATGTGACTATCAAAAGCAGTAATATGAGATATGCTGGTTTAATCTTTTTTCGGGCCATTTGGTGGTATGAGAATTGGGGCCTGCACTTTTATAGCATCAGTTGGAGCTGTGTATCTCGGTACAGACAAGTTTGAATCAATACTTCGTTTTGGTGTAAGAGACAATTTATTTATCTCATTTTTGATTTGGCCTACGCTAATGCCTTTGGTATAGTCCGCAACTGCGCCAGCAGTTGTTTTGAAACCTTCGCTGTTTACTGTTTTCACGGCTTGTCTCAATTCTGCTTTAGTGCCTTTTGTAAGAGTTGCGGCAGATTTAGCTGTTAAATCAGATGCGACGGCATTAGTGAAAGATTTTGTAGCGGATTCCACGCCTTTTGCCGGTAAAACCGCAGTACCAGCGTCAATTAAAACATTACTAAATGCTTTCTCGTCACCGACAACGCCAAATGCAGTTTGAACTTTACCGTTTGTATTTATATCTACAGCGGCATCTGCTGCAATAACCGTACCAACTGCAACAGTGGCACCTGTTGACATTCCAGGTGATAAAGTTGCACTTAATACAGTGGCAGCACCCACACTTGTCCAATCAACATTACCAAATGCTTCAGAGAATGTCATGTCATTTGCCATACCTACGGAGATTTGGGCGCTAATATCAATAACACCACCGACAAGACCTTTGACTAATGGAATTAGGAATGCCCAATTCCCATCTGGATCTGTCGCAATAATAGGTTTATTTGAGCAATATGCATAAGAAGTACACCCCGGAGTCTTTTCTTGCATTGGATCTGTGGAAATCCACAAGCTGAGGCGTGGCTCGTAGTAACGGGCTCCATAGTAGTACATACCAGTCTCCTCGTCAAGCTCTTTCGCGTTGAAGAGGTAAGGCGTATTCCATACGTTGTTACGCTCCTCGATGAAGACTTCGCCGAAGGGGACATACTCGATATGCTGGACAACTTCACCGTCAAGGTTGGTGATGAAGCTGGAGCTTCCGAGGTGGTCCGGATGATAGAAGAACTGGAGGTTCTCGTAGTTGTCGGGGTCTTTGAACGACCGCGAAACCGCGCGTGCCTGAGCCTTACGGACTTCTGCCTGAGCCGCCTCCATAGAGCCGTCGTTGCAGCAGAATCCTTCGCCGTCGGCATAATTGTCATTGTCCTTACCATTGTAAGGAACATCAAAGAACTTGTAGTTGTCTTTGATGACCTGTTGCTGGGCTGCATACTTCGACTTGTAGTCAACCGAAAGGCCGTCGGTATTTGCACCGGCATATTCTATGCGGCGCGGGTCAGAACCGTAGGAGGCGAAATCGCCGACCTTTGACACGATTCTCTGCGAACCTGCGTAGATATGCTTGGTGTAGCGACCGCCCTGATTGGCCACAAGGTACGGGCTAACGTAAAGGGAGAATTTAGCGGTGTTGGTCGAGCCGCCGGAGAAGACTCCGTTGACATAGACCTGATCGCTTTCGCCGGAAGTCTTGACAGTGCGTTCTCCGTCGGCATCGTACCAGTAGTTGGACACGAAGCCGTTGTCGTCAACTGCAA
>ERZ778516.2743-NODE-2743-length-11318-cov-3.463731_pt1 | contig 11318 bp, 10 predicted proteins | sample MGYA00510342_ERZ778516 | MGnify/ENA primary metagenome ERZ778516 (study PRJEB29527, sample SAMN07138961) | mouse gut metagenome | material: feces | host: mouse | place: China:Nanjing | collected 2016-01-25 ...
TGCAAGTATTTTTGCGGCAGCTTCTTCAACGAATTTTACTGTATTCTCTATTTGATTCATTACTGATACAGATAACGCTTGATTGAGCGTTTGGGTGTTTTTTCAAATTCTTCGTGGAAGATTTTCAAGCCGGATATTTGCGAATACGACGGTAGTTCTTTGTTAAGGGCGCTTATGTTTTCCTGCATCATCTTCTGCAGTTCGCTCTCTGCGATGCCTTGCTTTCCGGCATTTTCTATGTCGGGATATATAAGCGCGGTAAGGCGACCGTCGTTTCCGATTATTATAGACTCGGCCACATATGGCATATTATTGAGCTTTTGTTCGATTTCTTCAGGATATATGTTCTGTCCCGAAGGGCCGAGAATCATATTTTTATCCCGTCCGCGAATATACAGGTAGCCGTCGGCATCGATATTGCATATATCGCCGGTATTCATCCAGCCATCAGCTCCCATCACAGCCTCTGTGGCTTCAGGGTTTTTGTAATAGCCGAGCATTACGTTCGCTCCGCGTACCCACAGCACTCCCGGCGTTTTCTCCGGGTCGTCGGTGTCAACTCGTCCTTCCATACGGGGCGCGAGCAAGCCGCATGAGGCAGGCCTCTGTTTGTCCCATGGGCAATACCCTATGAGGGGGCCGCACTCCGTCATTCCGTATCCGACTGTGAACGGGAATTTGATTCTTCTTAAAAAAGCTTCCACATCGGCGTTAAGACCGGCTCCGCCTATTATTATCTCCTTGAGCTGTCCGCCGAAAGCTTTTTCAAGCTGCTCTTTGATTTTTTCGAGGAGCTTGTTGTCAACGAACGGCAGGTGCATGGCCAGCTTCATAAGCGGCTTTTCGAGCAGGGGGAATATGCGGGTTTTGACTATCTTTTCAATAATCAGAGGCACGGCCACAATCAGTTTCGGGCGAACTTGGGCGAACGCCTCCATGATGATTTGCGGCGAGGGAGTGCGGGTGAGGAAGTATATGTGGCAGCCTTTGGCAAAAGTGTGTATAAATTCCACCATAAGCCCGTACATATGTGCGAGCGGCAACATCGACACCATTCCGTCGCCAGCTTTAAGGAAGGTTAGGCCGTCGATGCAGAACTGGAGATTGCTCCACAGGTTGCCATAGCTCAGCATCACTCCTTTTGAGAATCCTGTTGAACCTGATGTGTAATTGATCAGAGCCAACTGGCTTCCTTCGTATTCGGGATACGAAACATCTGCGGCGCTGAATCTTTCGGGATAGCGTTCGCCAAAAAGGCGGTTTAGATTTTCGCGCGCCTTGGTAAGCTTCTTATTTCGGCTCAGCAATAGCGAGTAATCGTTTATAAGCACGGCTCCGTCCAATTTCCCCATTGTGTCGGGGTCGAGATTATCCCATGTCGCAGCATCAGCGAAAAAAAGACGGCTCTCGCTATGATTTACCAGATGATGGATATTATCGGGCTTAAAATCGTGCAGTATCGGCACGGCGACAGTCCCATAGGTAAGCGACGCGAGGACGGCGATTGCCCATTCGGCACAGTTACGGCCACAGAATGCTATTTTGTCGCCGGGCTTCAAGCCTGATTCTTCAAAAAGTATATGTAGTTTTGCTATTTTATGTGCGACATCCCGGTACTGGTATGTGATACCGCGAAAATCGGTAAGCGCAGGAGTATCCCAGTTGTCGCGGATAGCCTGGGCAAGATAGCCGTTGAGAGTCTTTTGTTCTTTCATCTGGAATTGGTTAAGATTATATCTTTTAACAAAACACCGTGCTGGCACAGGTTGTTTAAAGATACAATAATACCCGGAGCATTTCTATATAAAAAGCTCCGGGTTGTTTACTTAACGTTTGAATCGGATATGGAGATATTGCCGTAATGTGCTGAACGACGGAACCGGGCGCATAGTCGGGGTGATTGCAGCCAAAAGTATGTCACGCAGCTTCGAGGGGCGTCGGCGGTCGTTTATTGCCGACGGGTCTTCTCGCTCGGTGCTGTGATAAACTTTTACTTCGCGTTCGCCTGTGATAGCGGCAAGGGCGTTTTCAGCGAGCGTCAGGAGTTCGTCTTCGCCGGGATATACATAGATCGGAGCGATGAATTCGACGTGTTCGGCCACAAAGTCTGTTATACGCTGGCTGTGAGCCATGCCTCCGGTCAGAAGTATGGCGTCCACATCGCCTTTCAGCGCTGTAGACATTGCTCCAATCTCTTTTGCCACGGTATATACCATGGCGCGGAGTATAAGCATTGCATGGAGGTCGCCGTCGTCGATGCGCTGTAAGACCTCGGGCACGGACGTGGTGCCAAGATGAGCCATCAGGCCACCGGCGCCGTGAACAAGGCGCAGCAGTTCCTTCTCGGTATATTTGCCGGAAAAGCAAAGTTTTACCAGCGGGCCGGGGGGCAGCGAGCCTGAACGTTCGGGAGAGAACGGGCCGCAGCCGTCAAGGGCGTTGGTGGTGTCGATTACACGTCCTTTGCGGTGGGCGCTGATAGTGATTCCGCCACCCATATGGCACACGATGAGATTCAGGTCCTCGTATTTCTTGTTTGATTCCTTGGAGAAGCGGCGAGCGATAGCCTTTTGGTTCAAGGCGTGGAAAATGGACTCGCGAGGCAGCTCAGGAACACCGCTGATACGGGCATATGGTATCATTTCGTCGACAACAACAGGGTCGGCAATAAATGATTTGACGCCTATTTCGTCGGCAATGTCGCGGGCTATCAGACCGCCAAGGTTTGAGGCATGTTGCATACGCGCGTTTTCGAGGTCGTGGCGCAGTTCGTCGTTAACCTCGTAAACGCCGCTTTCGACAGGGCTTATGATGCCTCCTCGGCCTATAACTGCCGAAAGGCTCATCAAGTCAATACCTTGGTGCCTCAGCGCCTGCTCTATAAGCCCCTTGCGCCAGCCATATTGGTCGAGAAGGTGCGGAAAACGCTCAAGCTCTTCACGGCTGTGTTCTATCGATTGTTTGAAAAGCAGATTGCCGTCGTCATAAACAGCAATTTTTGTAGAAGTTGAGCCGGGGTTAATGGCCAAAATACGGTGTTTCATAGTCTATTTGGCCGACAGGCATGCTAATGCGATTGAATATAGCTTTGTGGTAGGTGTGTCGCCTCGCGATGTAAGCACGCACGGAGCCTTCGTGCCGACAACCATGGCGGCTATTTCGGAGCCTCCGAGGTGGGTGGCGGATTTGAAGAACACATTGCCTGATTCGATGTTGGGGAAGAGGAGGCAATCAGCCGCTCCGGCCACTGTCGAACCTTTTACTTTCTTTATCTCGGCGGCCTCTTTCCATAATGCAACGTCAAGAGAGAGCGGCCCGTCGATAACGGCGTTGCCAAACTGGCCCCTGTCGCCCATCTTGGAAAGAATGCAAGCTTCGACAGAAGAGGGCACAGAGGGCAGTACTTGCTCAGACGGAGCGATGCAGGCAACTTTGGGACAGTCTATGCCCAATGTCTTGGCCGTCTGAATCAAATATCGTATAAGGGTGGTTTTCTGTTTGAAATCCGGCTGAGGTATCACTGCAACGTCAGCCACGGTAAGCAGCCGGTCGCGACCGGGGAGCTCTATGACAGACACATGGCTCAGAATCCCTTTCGGAGGGAGCAGCCCGCATTCTTTGTCGAGGATTCCACGCATATATGCGTCGGTGGATATCAATCCCTTCATCAGAACATCGGCCTTCCCGGAAGATACGGCTGCCACAGCCATACGAACGGCGGAACTATCGTTTTTTTCATTGATTATTTCCCAGCCCGAGGCATCAATGCCTTCGCGGTTGCAGATATCAATTATCGTGTCGCTATTTCCGTAAAGGATAGGTGAAACTATTCCTTCGGCAGCAGCGGCCGCCACAGCTTCGAGTGTGTGCGCGTCGGCAGCACAAGCTACGGCGAGGCGTCGCGCACCTCTCTGGCGCGCTTCGTCTACTATTTGGCTTAATTTTGTTATCACGGCAGTCAATTTAGAAACTTTGCAAATATACGCAAATATTTCCTCAGCATTTAGTTAATATTGCTTAACGAGCCATCATTGTCGCTTTCAAAAAAGCGCGGAATGTTGCAGATAAACACATCGGGGTCTGACAGCAGCTCGGGATGCAGCATCAGTTCGGCAAGCGATAAATCGCCCACGGTATAACATGTATGGTCCGAAATATATCGCTCAAGTATCTTGTCGAACTTGAGGCCATATGGAACATCGGGATTTTTATGGCGCAGATAGATCCTCAAAGACACGTCGGTGGTATACGCCGGACGCCCCTCGTAGCTCATCTTTTTATACTCATACCTGTAGTTATGCAGACGGGCAGTCACGTCGCTGAGTATTGATGATGCGGTAGGCAGGCCTCCCGCACCTTTGCCGAACATAAACTGGCGGTCGTAGCATTCTCCGCGAATAACCACACCGTTATATTCGTCGTCGACGCTGTATATGTATTTTCCCGGTGACACGAATTCCGGCATTACGAACAGCGTGAAACGATCATCGTCAAGTTTGACTACTTGCGCCACAAGTTTGATTTTCACGCCTTTCTCTCTGGCATATTTAATGTCGAAATCGGATATTGCGGATATGCCGTAAGTAAATACCCTGTCAGGGTCAACATACACACCGAGAGCATGGACTGTGATTATGACAAGTTTGAAAAGCGAATCGAATCCTTTTATGTCAAAGCTCGGATCGGCCTCTGCAAACCCCAGTTCCTGAGCGCGCTTTAGCGCATGGCCATAGTCTTCGCCGTGGTCGAATACCCGCGATAATATGTAGTTTGACGAGCCGTTCAGTATTCCTTTTACTTCGAGGAGGAGGTCGTTGTCGTAATATTCCTCAAGATTGCGGATAACAGGTATGGAGCCGCACGACGATGCGTCATAGAGCAGGGCAGCCCCTGTTCTGCGCTGTAGCGCTATGAGTTCGGGCAGGTGCCGGGCTATCATAGCCTTGTTTCCGCTCACCACCGGAATACCTTGCTCAAGTGCCCTGCGGACTATCCTCCACGACGCTTCGGCATTATCTACCACCTCCACAATAAGGTTTATCGAGGAATCATTGAATATGTCGTCGGGATCATCAGTGAGCATATTGGCCGGAATATCGATATCGCGCTTTTTGGCAAGCGACCGCACACATATGCGGCTTATCGACGCATGGGCATTACGGGCGCGTTCCAATACCCGGTATATGCCTTGTCCTACTGTTCCGAGGCCGAATAGGCCGATATTGAGTTCTGTCATATGAAATTCTTTAGAATACGGTTGAGTTGTTCGTGTTCTACCAAAAAGCCATCGTGGCCAAAAGAGGATTCTATCTCGCAATAGCTCGCATGGGGAATCATTGCGGCGAGCGAAAGCATCTCTGTCGGAGTGAAAATAATGTCGGTAGAGATGCCCACCACCATAGTCGGCGCCTTTATCCGTTCGAGTGCCGCGGCCAAGCCTCCCCGGCCGCGCCCTGCATCGTGAGTGTCGAAAGCATCGAGTATTTTCACATATGAATAGGCGTTGAAACGTTTCACGAGTTTGTCGCCTTGATGCCTCTGGTACGTGCATGCCCTGTGACTGTCGGGCGGCAGCATTCCGCCGTTTGCGGCATCTTGCTGAGTAAGGTTGTACCCATCTGTTCCACGATAAGTCAGCAACCCTATGGCGCGTGCTGCGGCAAGTCCGGCGGCGCCTGCAGAGGCATCGTGCTGTCCGTAGCTTGAATCGGCGAATATAGCCATTCGCTGAGTTTCATCGATAGCAATGCTCCATGGCGATGCTTTTGCCGCTGTGGCTATCAGCACGAGCCGTTCGAAACGTTCAGGCTCTTCCACGGCCCACTCTATTGCCTGAAAACCACCGACAGAGCTGCCTATCAGAGCGTGGATACGGCATATGCCCAGCGCATCGGCAAGGAGAGCGTGCGCCTTGGCCATATCGCGGATTGTGAATGCCGGAAAGTCATTATAATAAGGCTCGTTGGTGGCACGGTTAATCGAAAGGGGGCCTGTTGTGCCGTAATGCGAGCCTATTATGTTGGCACATACCACAAACCAGCGGTTCGGATCGAGAAATCCACCTTCCACAACAGTGTGTGGCCACCAGTCGGCCACGTCGCTGTTTGCCGTAAGGGCGTGGCATACCCATACCACATTGTCACGGTTTTCGTTCAGAGTGCCATATGTGTGGTACGCAATTTCAAAATCGGGCAATTCTATGCCCGATTCAAGCCTGAACGGAGCAGGGGATCCGTATTTCAACATAGACCGGCGGCTTTGAATGCTTGGTCGAAATCAGCTATGATGTCTGCCGGGTCTTCGAGCCCGGCAGACACGCGCAGCAGGGTGGGGGTGACCCCCGCTTTGGCAAGATCGGACTCGGAAAGCTGCTTATGCGTGGTCGATGCCGGATGGGTTACCACAGATATCGAATCGCCTATCATAGTCATATGTGCCACCAGTTGTAGTGCTTCAACGAATCGCACCGTGCTTTCAAGAGTGCCATTCAGTTCGACATTCAGTACTGCGCCTGCTCCGTCGCGGAAGAAACGGGCTGCGTTGGAATGCCACGGGTGATCTTCGAATCCTATGTATGCTACATTTTTTACTGCGGAATGTTCCCTGAGGTATTCGGCAAGACGCCGTGTAGACTCTATCTGATGGCGCACACGGAGAGATAGCGTTTCAAGTCCGATCATCATCAGATAGCTGTCGAAGGGCGATGGCGAAGCGCCAAGGTCGCGCAGGCCGTCAACACGGCATTTAACAATGAATGCCTGTCGGCCGAATGCTGTGTATAGATTAAGTCCGTGGTATCCTTCTGATGGCCCGTCGATAGCAGGAAACTTACCATTACCCCAGTCGAAATTGCCACCATCGACTATTATGCCTCCCATGGCTGTGCCGTGACCGTTAATCCACTTCGTGGCAGAGTCAACCACTATGTTAGCGCCCCATTCAAACGGATTACACAAATATCCGCATGCTCCGAAGGTGTTATCTACTATGAAAGGGACACCTTTGGCTGCGGCCGTGCGGCCTATCGCTTCAAGGTCGGGAACAGCACAGGTAGGATTGCCCATACTTTCAGCAAAAACACAGCGGGTGCGCTCGTCGATAAGCCCACCGATAGCTTCAGCCGTGGCTTCGGTGGCGACACGGACTTCGATTCCGAGCTTGCGGAGAGTATGGCGGAATAGATTATAGGTGCCTCCATAAAGGTATGGAGATGCCACGATATTGTCGCCTGCTTCGGCAAGCGATGTCACGGCAATCAATATTGCCGACATACCCGATGCTACCGCAAGCGCCCCCGAACCTCCGTAAAGCGCTGCCACACGTTCTTCATAGGCCGATGTAGTGGGATTCTGCAGGCGGGTGTATATATTACCCGGCTGAGATAGCTCGAAGAGTCCGGCAGCGTATTCACAGGTGGGGAAACGATATGCGGCAGTAGGATATATAGCAGTTCCGCGAGAACAGCTTGCATTGTCGCGGTCAAGGCCTGCGTGAATCTGTCGTGTTTCAAATCCGAGTTTTGTGTAGTCCATATCTGTTTTGCATTAAGTTTTTTATTAAAAAAACCGGCATCCTTTAGGGGTGCCGGTTTGCTATTTAGAGTGTGAATATTGCGTAGCTAATCCCGGCACGGCGGCTGAACCATCATGCACATCATACCCATAGCCATCATACCCGAGTCAAGCGACCGGGGGAAACGTTGGGGTATGTAAGAGCAATTGTTCATACTATTTATGCCGAAAAACTGATTACGGCAGCAAAATTAATCAAAAAATCATTTCCCGCAAAACAATCTCTACAAAAAAGCATCTTCCGGCCAAACAAGCCATCAAGATGACCCGAATACAATTTTCTGGTGATAGGAAAAGCTATATAATACATTAACTTTGTTTAACATTTGTTGGGTTTGGCCATTTTTCACTCTTCAATCCATCATTACCTGAAAAACGGTTGTGAAAGAATTCTATTTTGCTTAATACTGATATCAGGAAGTTACACAAAAAACGTATCAAAAAAAAAGAAACGAGGTTTGGACAAGCAAGCATAATGCGCATATTCAGAGGTTGGCATTTAGCGATTTAGGCCAAGACCGTCACGGAAAAAAGTTTTGGAACGTATAAAGAATTTAATAATTTTGCAGCGTCGAGTCCAAGCACCTAAGGACCGATATAATCGTAACACGAAAGCGTCTTATTGATCCTTGCTTATGATAATGGGATGAAGAAGCGGCTCTTACGCTTTCGGGTAGTACGAAAGTCAGATTACAATAACCTAATCCATCGTTGAGCCCTCTGGATTAAAGAATATTAGCATCAATGAGCAAAGGATATGCCGATTATGTAATTACTATAGCGCACGAAGTTGATAGAGAGATAATGCGCGAAAGAGATGGCGTAGAAGTACCTCTCTTTGGCAATGAGTTTGAAGAATGGCTCAAAGAATCGAAAGAACTCTCAGAAGCTTCCGTGGTAAACTATATGCGTTGGTTGCATAAAGCAGACAGCTGGATCTTAGATCTTAGCCACGACTTCTGGACACTCCTCAAAAAAGCATGGAACGCAGCCGACTTTCAAACCGCAAAAGCTCTCTGCAAGGAATATGAAAGTTTGTTGCTTGATGAAAAAAGCCAGGCAGAAAAAGAGGGCAAAGAGGAATACGGAGAATCAGGTAAGGAAATCGGTAACTGGATAAGCACTTTCCGCAAATTCATCAAATTCCATGATGAGCAGATTGAAAAAGTCGAGGGCGACAAGAAAGTGCTTGCTGAAAAGATTGAAGCGTCCCGCCTCAAAGCCGCCAATCTGTTCCTTGAAACCCGTTTCTCCCTATGGGGTATAGACAATGGCTTGTCAGAAACGACGATGGATTCGTATATAAGCGGAATAAAGAGCGTAAACCGCAAGCTCTTCTGCAAAACAGGATATGATCTTCTCCATGACTTCTTGCCTCAGTATGTAAAAACGAAGAACGAAGATAAAATCAACGAGATGTTCTCTGCAATGGACAAATTGCTCTCCAGACGTATCGACAGTTACAACGAAACAGAGATGCCGCGCGAGTCGTTCTTGAATTGCCGTGCAGCCCTCCGTAAATATACCGAATTCATCAGACATCTGATCATAACAGAATAATTCAGTCTTGCAAGGAGGGTGTTCCCGCACCCTCCTTGCAAAAATCGACAATATCGTGGACATAGACGAATATCCCTCCGGCGCAGACATAGAGCGTGAACGAAATTATAGAGAACGCAAACTAAAAGAGCAGGCAGAAACATTGGAGTCCCAAAATATCGACAATGCACTTTGTGATGGGTTTGATTATGATTTCGACGAAGATCTCGATCAATACTTAACAGATGAAGAATTGGAAGAAGAAAAAGAGCTATTATTAGAAGCAAAAGCAGCTCGTCAAATCTTCCTGCCTGACGATAGGGAGTATCCTGATAGAGTTGTCTTTTCTTGCAAAAGAGCTCCGCGAGTAAAGTCTTTACATTTGGACAAGAGTCTTTGGATTCTCATGGGTGAAAATCATTACCTACAATCCGTGATTGAGGGTTTTGTCAACGATGACCAAAAGTGTGTGCGCCAGTACTTCCCATTTTCTTACCCGGCAGACTATCATAACGCACAGATGACTTACTTGCGGAATAAAGTCAAGGCAAACGGATGCCCCTCAGACGGGCGCTACGCAGACTGGTGTGAAGTATTGTACTATAATCCGTTTTCTTTCTATGATGATCCAGACGATTTATTTAGTAACTCTGGCGACAGTGTCGATTTCAGGCATATCAATATAGAAAAGGTCTTAAGGGATTCCATCCAAGAAGCTCTCAATGATATGGAACCAGAGGCTTCGGATTACGTAGACATAATAATGGATATACCTGAGTGGGCAGAAAAGCACGCCATATCCTATATTATAGACGTTCTGGCCCATTTTAAGGAAAATTATCCTCACATAAAAGTACGCGTATCTGTCAACGTGGTTAAAGCTATCTACGATTTCCGGATATGTGAATTAGGCTGGAGATATCTATTATTCGAAAAAGATACATACCTGCAGAGCTTGTAATTCAGATATGCTTTAAACCAATGCGATACCACTCAGTCAATTGCCGAATAGCAGTTGATTTTTCGGTGATTGATAGAGTGGTGTCACTAATGTATATAATCGAGCAGTCGAAATTATTGTTGTTAATAGATTTCATCAAAGTCTTGAAGTATGATTAAAGAGGGCAAGGAATCAAGCGATAGTCGCAGTTCTATTAAAAAAGTCATTCTGGAACTGTTGGATTCATATTGTTGTGAAGATGATGGCCTGCCGGACAATAATGAGTCTGATCATAGAATGAATATTACCACATCGCATACGCCTCTATCTGGAGGATGGGACTCAATAGAACCTTACAAATTTCCTTATGAAGAATACCGCATAATCGGCGATCCTGTCGAGATTGACAAGGTTATCAATACGTGTGGGTTTATCAATATTGAGGTTGATGATGTCAGGACTGCTCTATCTAAAGAAAAAGTGAACTACGTGTCAACGGGAGTTGCGGAAGGGACTGAATGTATTGTCAATGCATTTAAGATTGCATTGAAAAAAATCCCGTTGAAAACCGACGATATCTACAATATGCTGATACAGGTCTGGCTCCGTAGAGATATGGCAACCATGAAAGAGTGCGATTCTATAGCAAAGTTAATCAGCAAACTATCCACAAATATTAATGTTTGCTGTGGATTTGCTATTGATGAATCACTGACGGCTCAGCAAGCAAAAATAACGTTAATCATTTCGGGCAAATAGTTGAGCCTGTAGCTGTCATAATAATACAGTTATGACGTACGACGAATTTAAATATTTAGCAGAAAATCCCGCACAGTATGATGGACAATCCGTTTTTCGGATCGATACATACTGCTATTATCCTGAAGAACGGATTGGTACAGAAGAGCCGTATTACCTCATGCTCGGGCATTCGTCATTCCATCTATCCATAGATGATGTCGAATCTTCTTTTTATAGAATTAAATCGGAGCTTTTGGGGAGAGGAATGAATATATACTGTCATTTCGCCTATGAGATGCCTATCAGGATTGATATGCGAATGGAGAAATACGTATCTGTCCGAGTATATGATGAATGCGGGAATCTTACGGAACAATCGGTCTGCTCATACAATTTGGTCGACAGCCCCGACACAGAAGCGTTTAGAGGACGAAGACAATCAATGGCAAAACACAAAATCGGTGATTTTGTGGAAATCCTGAGCCTCTGTGGTGCTGATTCTTCCGCTGCTGTTAGAACAGCGTTGA
>ERZ778516.2744-NODE-2744-length-11314-cov-4.314415_pt1 | contig 11314 bp, 7 predicted proteins | sample MGYA00510342_ERZ778516 | MGnify/ENA primary metagenome ERZ778516 (study PRJEB29527, sample SAMN07138961) | mouse gut metagenome | material: feces | host: mouse | place: China:Nanjing | collected 2016-01-25 ...
CAATAAAACTCTCCAAAATGAAAAATGATAAAATCAGTCCCGAGAACCGAGACTTGGAAAAGCGTCTTGAACAGATGAGTCCGTTTGAGATCAAGAACAGACTTATAGAAATGGCTCAGACCGATGCTCGCAATTCGACTGCGACGTTTCTAAATGCCGGACGAGGAAATCCCAACTGGATAGCCACCGAACCTCGTGAGGCTTTCTTCCTTCTTGGTAAATTCGGACTTGAGGAATGCCGCAGGATTACATATAATCCTGTAGGCATTGCCGGGATACCTTCGGAAGATGGTATAGGCGAACGTTTTCGCAAGTTTCTTGACGATAACAAAGAAGAGCGTGGAGCCGCCCTCATAAGCCGTACATTTGAATATCTTGTGTCCAAGCATGAGTTTGATCCGGATATTTTGGCTCATGAATTTGCCGAAGCTGTAATTGGCGATCAATATCCTACGCCTAACCGTATACTTAAGAGTGCTGAGTCTATGGTGCGTGACTATCTGCGGCTTGCCATGGGTGGTGGTGACGATAAGTCGACCTATGATCTGTTTGCTACAGAAGGTGGCACTGCCGGTATGTGTTATGCCTTTGATTCCATTCAGGAAAACAAACTTATCAGCAAAGGTGATAAAATGGCACTTATGGTGCCGGCATTCACTCCGTATATCGAAATCCCGCATCTTGACCGCTTTGGCTTTGAGGTGGTAAACATCAATGCCGACAAGGTACAGCATGACGGTTATCACACGTGGCAATATCCAAAGGAAGAGGTGGATAAGCTTCGTGATCCATCAATCAAGCTTCTGTGTGTCATCAATCCGAGCAATCCTCCAAGCTATACACTTGCGCCTGATACTCTTCAGCAACTCATTGATATCGTGAAAAATGATAATCCAAATCTCATGATTATCACTGACGATGTATACGGTACTTTTGTAAGGGATTTCCATTCTCTTATGTATGAGCTTCCTTACAACACAATGTGTGTCTATTCTTTCTCAAAGTATTTCGGGGCTACAGGCTGGCGTCTGGCTGTATGTGCCATCAACAAGGACAATGTATTTGACGATATGATATCCAGGCTTACGCCTGAGCAGACCGCCGATCTCAACAGGCGATATTCTTCATTGTCGCTCGATCCGCAGAATATAAAGTTCATTGACCGTATGGTTGCTGACAGCCGTCTTGTCGCACTCAACCATACTGCCGGGCTGTCAACACCACAACAGATGCAGATGACACTGATGGCAGCGTTCGCTTACTTTAATTCACGTGATGACAATAGTTACCAGACCACTATGATACATACAATCAATGATCGTCTGAACGCTCTTTGGTCGACCACAGGATTCACGTTGCTTGTCGATTCTCTCCGGGCAGGTTACTATTCCGAGATAGATATAATGGTATGGGCTAAGAAATTCTATGGTGATGACTTCGCCAAATATTTACAGGACAATTATGAGCCCCTCGACTTTGTGATACGTCTTGCCAGCGAGACTGCCGTTGTGCTGCTCAATGGCGATGGTTTTGACGGACCTGCATGGTCAGTGCGCGTTTCGCTTGCCAACCTCAACGAATCCGATTATCTAAAGATCGGTACGGCGATACGCAGGATGCTTGATGAATATCATACCCGATACGAGGCTGGTAATAAGTAAAACATGTCTGTATAATTCTTTTATGATGAGGTGTGCCGGAAATTGCCGGTGCACCTCTCTGTTCTGTGAGACCAATCAATATACATAGCTTTGTTTATGGGTGCTTAAAATATGCAAAATAATGTCTTAGATGATAGCTCTGTGGATGCGTTTTTTCCGAATATTAGGAAAAAACATTAAATTTGTGGTCTGAAATCATGCATATTCACACCGAATTCGTGATTTTTTGAACTAAACAACTTTTTATTATGTTAATTTTATAAAAGTTGTATTTAGTAATATAATGTAATTAAAATTATGTTTATAGATATGCTATAATACAATCCCTATCACAAAAACCATCAAGAATATTTCTATTATGTTTCTAATGTTTGTATATCTGATAGGCGCACTTGCACTATCATTTCTCTGTTCGGTGCTTGAGGCTGTGTTGCTTTCAACGCCTATGTCGTACATCACAATGAAAGAGGCTGATGGGGCGAAGAACGCACCACGCCTCAAACAATACAAGACAAATATCGACAGACCGATTGCCGCAATTCTGTCTCTTAATACAATTGCCCATACAATCGGTGCTGCCGGGGTGGGAGCTGAGGCTGTGAGAGTGTTCGGAGAGGCTTCTTTCGGGATAATATCGGCAATAATGACCCTCCTTATACTTGTGCTTTCAGAGATTATACCTAAGACTATAGGTGCGTCCTATTGGCGTAGACTTGCATTGCCGTCTACATCAGTGATACACTTCCTTGTTATTGTGACTTATCCTCTTGTGTGGCTTTCCGAGTATATCACCAAAATATTTTCCTCTAACGAGGAGGCTGTCTCTGTCAGTCGTGAGGAGGTTTCTGCAATGGTGGCAGTGGCTTCTGAAGAGGGTGTGCTCAAGCATCAGGAGAGCAAGATAATACAGAACACTATAAAACTCACCAATATAAAGGCTGAGGATATAATGACTCCTAATCTTGTGGTGGTATCGGTGCCCGAATCCATGACAGTCAAGGAGTTCTTCGACAAGGGAGAGTTAACGTATTCACGCATACCTGTTTATAATGACAATAAGGATTATATCAAGGGTTATGTCCTGAAATCAATGGTCCTTGAGCTGCTTGCTCAGGACAAGTTCGATACAAGGCTGGCTGATATCATGCGCCCTATTCTCAGTTTCAACGAGGATGACAGTGTGCTGAATATCTGGGAAAGAATGCTTGAAAAAAAGGAGCATATCTCAGTGATTCAGGATAAATACGGTTGTCTCAGAGGTATCGTTACAATGGAGGATGTCATTGAAACAATGCTCGGAGAGGAGATTGTGGACGAAGTTGATACTGATGCCGATCTTCAACAGGTGGCGATGGACAAGTATAGATCAATGCAGGAGTCAGTGTAGCAATAGTGCGGCATCACAGACTTTTCTCAAAAAGTATCAGTTCGACTGTCCCACAGCCGTTGAATTCGCTGTCCACGATGCCAGCCTCTCTGAAGCCTAATCCCGGATAGAATAGACGGGCGTTGCGGTTCTTTGTCTGAGTGTCAATTCGCAAAGCTTTGTAACCAAGAGCTCTCCCTAATGATTCGTAGAATCTTACGAATTCGGTTCCAAATCCTCTGTGTGGAGAGTCCGGGTCGACTACCAGGGTGTGCAACACAAGTACCTCGTCATCGTTGGCGGGGTATTTCCATTTACCGGCAGTATATTCAGGCAGTTGCTCGCTGTTTATAACAGCTGATGCGAATATGTGTCCGTCGGATTCAAGGACATACAGGTCATCGCGGTCAAGAGCGCATAAGGCTGTTTGTAAAGTGGGGTATATGCCGCGTTTCCATCCTACGGTATATACACCGTTTTCCTCAAGCGAGTGAATCTTGTCGTAGATCGCAGTTATCTGATTGATGTCCTGAATGGAGGCTTTTCGTATCATTTTAGTTGGATTTATGGAAAGTAGAGCAGAGCATTTCCGATTCGATTCCGGAAATGCTCTGTCGGTTTATGGAGTATATTTGTTAGCGGTCCTTGGTCAATCGCCCATTGTGCGTAGAAGCTCGTCGTTGTCGGAAGTGCGATCCATCCGGTCTTTTATGAATTCCATGGCTTCGATGGAGTTGCGGTCGCTAAGGAAACGGCGCAGAATCCACATGCGGTTTAGAGTCTCGTTGCGCAGGAGTAGATCGTCGCGTCGTGTGCTTGATGCCATGATGTCGACAGCCGGGAATATTCGTTTGTTGGAAAGCTTGCGGTCGAGCTGAAGCTCCATGTTGCCTGTGCCCTTGAATTCTTCAAATATGACTTCATCCATCTTGGAACTTGTCTCTGTGAGGGCTGTAGCTATGATGGTGAGGGAGCCTCCTCCCTCTATGTTGCGTGCCGCGCCGAAAAAGCGTTTAGGTTTCTGAAGGGCATTTGCGTCCACACCTCCTGAAAGAATCTTGCCGGAAGCAGGTGCGCAAGTGTTGTATGCACGTGCCAGACGTGTTATCGAATCGAGCAGGATCACCACGTCATGACCGCATTCCACCATGCGTTTTGCTTTCTCAAGAACTATCTGAGCGATGCGCACATGACGTTCGGCGGGCTCGTCGAATGTCGATGCTATCACCTCGGCGTTTACGCTGCGGCTCATATCGGTTACCTCCTCCGGACGTTCGTCTATGAGGAGAATCATGATGTAAGTCTCAGGATGGTTCTCGGCAATGGCATTTGCGATGTCTTTGAGCAGGATGGTTTTACCTGTCTTTGGAGGTGCGACTATAAGACCGCGTTGTCCTTTGCCTATAGGAGAGAACATGTCTACCACACGAGTGGATATATTGCTGCTTCGACCTGATGTGAGATCAAATTTTTCGGTAGGGAACAGTGGGGTAAGATGCTCGAATGCTACACGATCGCGGATATATTCGGGAGTCCGTCCGTTGACTGTGAGTACCTTGGTCAGAGGGAAATATTTTTCATCAGCCTTCGGCGGACGCACATTGCACTCTACCACATCACCCGGACGCAGACCGTATTGTTTGATCTGCTGCTGGGATACCAATATGTCGTCCGGCGAGGAAAGATAGTTGTAGTCGCTTGAGCGGAGGAACCCATGCCCCTGCGGCTCAAGTTCAAGGACGCCTGATGCTACTATGATATCGTCAAAATTGTATTGTGCTTGGTAGCGTGCTTTTTCTTCGGCCGCAGCATCAAAGTTTTTATTGCGGTTTTTCTTGTTCTTCTTCCCTCCTTGTTGTTGAGGCTTCTCCATTCCGGGCTCGCCGATTACAATGGGGGGTGCCACGGTTAATTTGGATGCCTGTTCCTTTTCCTGAGGTGAACGTGGAGCGAAAGTTCTGCCGCCGGCGCGTGGGAAGAATGAGCCGAATGATGAATCTTTCGGGCGGAAATCACGTTGTCCTTCACGAGGTTGATTTTCGCGCGGTGTTTCCTCATCGTTAGCTGTTACTTGCCCATGATTGTCAAGATTGGCTCCAGGACGTATAAACACTCCTCTATGCGGGCGTTCCGATGTTTCGGCATTTTCCGGTTGAGGATTCTGCATGTCAGACTGTTGTGTCTGTTCGTTTTGTTCCGGTGCAGGGAGGAGTTTTTCGGAAATCTCCATTGGTGTCTGGAGCTCTGTACCTGTCATATTGTTTGCTTCATTGTTGACATCCGGGGTGTTTTCTCGCTCCTGGCGTTCCTGCCGTGACGGACGGCCGCGTTTCTTTTTGGCTCGCGGTGTTTCAGTGCTGTTGGGTGTGGTCTCTTCCTGTTGTGTTGTCTCAGTCTGAACAGGGATCATCGGCTCTGATTCAACGATCTCGGAACCGGAATCAGGCTGGGCAGGCTGAGGAGCATTTTTAGGCTTACGGCCTCGGCGTTTGGGTGCGCTTTCTGTAGCCAGCGTTGCTGTGTCATCAGCGGAGGCAGTAGGCTGTATGGCTTCTGTGATTGTGTCTTCCGCTTGCGCAATAGGTTCTTCCGCAGTTGTTTTCTTGCGGCGTTGCTTACGCTCTGCGCTATTTTCCTTAGGCTCTTTTTTCTGTCGGCGAGGTTTCTCCTGAGTAGGGCCATTTGCCGATGCATTTGCGGCATGGTCACGAGCCTGTTTTTCGAGGATCTCATATACGAGACCCTCCCTATCATTAATATTGATTTTTTTTATGCCGATGGTGTTGGCGGCTTCTTTCAGACGCTCTTCATCCATCTTGTTGAGTTCTTCGAAATTATACATATAATTTAATATGTGTATATGTGGGGGAATGTTTTCTTGTGTATTTTATTACTTTGGTCATTTTGCTGTGAGATCTCTTCATCGAGAATACCCGCTACAACATTATTGAACCATGACTTTATGTGGGACTGGCAGTAATAAAAAGTGAAAATGGTGGAATAAATATATAACTGATTGTGAATCGTGATGAACTCCGTGCCGAATATAATTGTACTAATTCGTTGACGGAATGTAATGAACAGTTATATCAAGATATGATTTAAAAATCCTCAAACAGACTTGAAAATGATGTGATCTTTGATGCAAAGATACAACCATTTTTAAATTCTAACAAATATTTTTGAAAAAAGTTGGTGCGAAAGTTTTACTAATCGGGCTGTGAGCCGTATCTTTGCATAAAAATCTTACAAGAGAATGTTAGTAATAGGCATAGCAGGAGGCACAGGTTCTGGCAAGACCACTGTTGTCAATAAGATAATAAATGCATTTCCAGCCGGAGAGGTGGCGATACTTCCCCAGGATAATTATTATAAGGATTCAAGCCATGTTCCGGTGGAGGAGCGTAGTAAGATAAATTTTGACGAGCCTGCTGCTTTTGATTGGCAGCTTCTGGTGGGTCACATCAAGGCATTAAAGCGAGGCGAGACCATTCAGATGCCTACATATTCATATCTCACATGTACTCGCCAGGCTGAAACAATACCGGTGAGTCCTTGTGAGGTGGTGATTGTTGAGGGGATACTTGTGCTGACCGATCCTGTGCTTCGGGAACTTCTTGATGTAAAGGTGTTTGTTGATGCTGAGGCTGATGAGCGTCTGATACGTGTGATTGCACGTGACTGTGTGGAGCGTGGACGCACTCCTCAAATGGTGCTTGACCGTTATCGTGATGTGCTTAAGCCGATGCATGAAATGTATATAGAACCGTCTAAAAGGACTGCTGACCTCATTGTGCCGCAGGGCGGAAGCAATGTTGTGGCGATACAGTTGCTTACAGATTATATAGAATCCCGCTTGCGTGTCAAATAAATTTGTGTTATGGACCAAATGACCACAGAGACTGGCGATACAAAGACTGTAGACACCACCATCGATGCAGGTGGTGAACAATTTCCTGTCGGTGATGCGGAGCACATGGTGCTCCGCACTGAAAACCTTGTTAAAAAGTATGGTAAACGTACAGTTGCCAATCATGTCTCAATCAATGTGAAGCAAGGTGAGATTGTGGGGCTTCTTGGACCTAATGGTGCCGGTAAGACTACCACGTTCTATATGACTGTGGGGCTAATCACCCCTAATGAGGGGCAGATATTCATAAATGATATGAATATCACAAAGTATCCTGTGTACAAACGAGCTCAGAACGGTATAGGGTATCTTGCTCAGGAAGCAAGTGTGTTCCGCAAACTCACGGTCGAGGATAATATAAAGGCAGTGTTACAGATGACCAACACTTCTCCGGAGTATCAGAAAGATAAACTTGAGAGCCTCATAAAGGAATTCAATCTTGAGAAAGTCCGGCACAATCTCGGTGACCGTCTGTCTGGAGGAGAGCGTAGGCGTACGGAGATAGCACGATGTCTGGCAATAGACCCTAAGTTCATAATGCTTGACGAGCCGTTTGCGGGTGTGGACCCTATTGCTGTCGAGGATATACAGTCAGTGGTATATCATCTGAAGGAACGTAATATAGGAATCCTTATCACAGATCACAATGCTCAGGAGACGTTGCGTATCACTGATCGTGCCTATCTGCTTTTTGAGGGTAAGATACTTTTTCAAGGCACTTCGGAGGAGCTTGCCGAGAATCCCATTGTGCGTGAAAAATATCTTGGCCGTGATTTCGTGTTCTATCGCAAAAAGTTTGAAGAAAGAAAGGATTGACCGGTTAGTCGGCTAATCATAATTGTAAGATTTTGCACCCATTGATGTTTACATCCACATTAATGGGTGCAAAATCTTTGTGGAAATATTAAGGTCGGTTTTATGGATGATGTATGCTGTTTTATCGGCATAGTTATCACAATACCACAAAAATACAGCCTGTTTTTATAATTTGCAAGATTTAAGAAATAAAAATGTGTGGAGCTTAAAAATAATTATAAATAATATGGAATAATTGGATAAAGTGTAAGGAAAATCGGTGGTAAATTGTTATTTTTGCACCCAAATTTTATAAAAAATTAGGTTTTAATGAAAGTCTTGAAATTTGGGGGCTCTTCAGTAGGAAGTGTCTCAGGGATTCAGAATCTCAGCAAAATAGCTCAGGGGTGCGAGAAGCCTGTGGTGGTAGTAGTGAGTGCCCTTGGAGGGGTCACAGATATGCTCATTGCCACGGCTGTCATGGCTGCCCGTGGCGACGAGACTTTCCGTGAGGGTATTGAGAAACTAACCATACGCCATCATGATATAATAGATCAGGTGATAACCGATCGTCCTGAAGAACTGAAAATCCAGGTTGACAAACTTCTTGGAGAGTTGGCTTCCATATATCATGGACTGTTCCTCATACGTGACCTCAGCCCTAAGACCCAGGCCCTCATAGTGAGCTACGGAGAAAGGCTCAGTTCGCTTATTGTCAACAGACTCGTGCCTGGTTCTGTGCTTCATGACTCACGTATGTTTATCAAGACGGATCGTAAGCGTCATCGCAGTATGCTCGCTACGGAACTTACCGCTGAACTTGTGAGGAAGGAATTTGCGGGTACGGAATATGACGGTAATATACATATAGTGCCAGGTTTTATCTCCAGTGATGCCGAATCAGGGGAGATAACCAATCTTGGGCGTGGAGGAAGTGACTATACGGCATCAATAATTGCAGCGGCTATGGATGCCGAAGTGCTGGAGATATGGACCGATGTTGACGGATTCATGACAGCTGACCCGAGGGTGATACCCACCGCCTATACCATCAATTCCCTCAGCTATGTTGAGGCAATGGAGCTTTGCAATTTCGGGGCAAAGGTTGTGTATCCTCCTACGATATATCCGGTGTGTGTGAAGAACATACCTATTCTTGTAAAGAATACATTCAATCCAGATGCTCCAGGTTCGGTGATACGCAGCACCATTGATGATGATAGTAAGCCCATCAAAGGTATTTCGAGCATCAGCGGGACATCGCTTATTACAGTCACGGGCCTTTCGATGGTCGGAGTCATAGGTGTCAACAGGCGTATATTCACAGCTCTTGCCGACAATGGCATATCGGTATTCATGGTCAGCCAGGCTTCGTCAGAGAATTCTACTTCGGTAGGTGTTCGTGATGAGGATGCCGCTGAGGCTGTAAGGGTGCTAAACCAGGAATTTGCCAAGGAGATAGGCACAGGTGCTATGTATCCGATGCATGCCGAAAGCGGACTTGCCACTGTGGCTATTGTTGGAGAGAATATGAAACATACCCCGGGCATTGCCGGCAAATTGTTTGGTGCGCTCGGTCGTAGCGGTATCAGTGTCATTGCGTGTGCGCAGGGTGCGAGCGAGACCAATATTTCATTTGTTGTCAATGGCGAGTCGCTCCGTAAGTCCCTAAATGTGATCCACGACTCATTCTTCCTTAGTGAGTACAAGGAGGTGAATATTTTCCTTTGCGGAGTGGGTACTGTGGGTGGTATGCTCATCGAACAGATACATTCACAGCAGGAGGAGCTGATGCGTACACATCGTCTTAAACTCAATGTCGTAGGCATCGCATCAAGTAAGCGTCTTTTGCTTGACAGGGCTGGTATCGATCTTGCTGACTATCGTGGAAGTCTCGATAACGGTATGGTGTGTTCACCTGAAATCCTTCGTGACGAGATTCTGAAAATGAACATCTTCAACAGTGTGTTTGTCGATTGCACTGCATCCAAGGAGATTGCGGAACTGTATCAGACATTCCTTGACCATAATATATCGGTAGTGGCAGCCAATAAGGTAGCGGCCTCCAATTCCTACGAGAGTTACGAGCTTATTAAGGAAACCGCCCTTAAGAGAGGTGTGAAATTCCTATATGAGACCAACGTTGGAGCCGGTCTCCCAATAATAGGCACCATAAACGATCTGAGATCTTCCGGAGACCGCATTCTACGGATTGAGGCTGTGCTGAGCGGGACTCTTAATTTCATATTCAATGCTATTTCGGCTGAAACACCGTTCTCAGAGACTGTGCGTCTTGCCAAGGAGATGGGATATAGCGAGCCAGATCCTCGTATAGACCTTAGTGGCACCGATGTGATACGTAAGCTTGTGATACTTACGCGTGAGGGTGGGTATCATGCTGAGCAGGAGGATGTGGAGAAGCGTCTTTTTGTCCCCGAGGATATAATGAATGGCTCCATTGAAGAGTTCTGGAGGCGTTTGCCGGAATTGGATGCCGATTTTGAGGAGCGTCGCAAAGTGCTTGAGGCTGAGGGCAAGCGTTGGCGTTTTGTGGCACGCATGGAGATGGGAAAGATGAGTGTCGGGCTTGAGGCCGTAGACTCACGTCATCCTTTCTATGGTCTTGAAGGATCCAACAATATAGTGCTTCTTACCACAGAGCGTTATCGTGAGTATCCTATGCTGATACAGGGCTATGGTGCCGGTGCGGCAGTTACTGCTGCCGGTGTATTTGCAAATATCATATCTACTGCCAACAGTTAGGATGAAGCATCTCATAATACTCGGCGATGGAATGAGCGACCATAAGGTAGCTCGATTGGGTGGAAAGACTCTGCTCGAATATGCATCCACGCCGGCATTTGACCGCTTGGCTTCAGAAGGTCGGTCAGGGATGCTGCATACGATACCGTCCGGACTTCACCCTGGCAGTGAGGTGGCAAATGCTACGATTCTTGGTTATGACCTCACTGAAGTGTATGAGGGACGAGGCCCGCTCGAAGCAGCCAGTATGGGATATGAGATGACGGCAGATGATATGGCGATGCGTTGTAATATTCTCACGCTTACGTCCGACGGTCTGATACAGAACCATCATGGCGGGCATCTCACCACTGATGAGGGCCGGGATATCATCGAGATGCTTGACTGGAAGTTAGGAAGTGACCGTGTAAAGTTTCTTCCGGGGGTGCAGTACCGCCATCTTTTGGTGATAAAAGGTGGTGACAAACGCATTGTGACCACGCCTCCTCACGATAATCCCGGAAAGGAGTGGCGTAATCTCCTCGTGAGACCGATAGATGGGAATGACACCGCATTGCCTGGAAAGATGTCGCCACGCGAGACAGCTGATCTGATTAACTCCTTGATACTCCGATCACAGGAATTGCTTGCCGAGCATCCATTGAGCAAACGTCATGAAGAGCAGGGCAGACCTGTTGCCAATTCCATATGGCCTTGGAGCCAGGGATATCGCCCATCGATGCTTACTCTCCAGCAGATGTATCCGGATGTAAGGACAGGTGCGGTAATAACAGCAGTCGACCTGATCAATGGTATAGGTCACTATGCCGGACTGCGTTC
>ERZ778516.2745-NODE-2745-length-11313-cov-6.024249_pt1 | contig 11313 bp, 10 predicted proteins | sample MGYA00510342_ERZ778516 | MGnify/ENA primary metagenome ERZ778516 (study PRJEB29527, sample SAMN07138961) | mouse gut metagenome | material: feces | host: mouse | place: China:Nanjing | collected 2016-01-25 ...
TTTCTACTGCTTCAAAATATGCTTCTTCATCCACATAATTCCACCAGATATGCATTTGTGTCCGTTCGACAATTCTGGCAATAACTGCCGTCTGTGTGAATCTGCACGGTCTTTGCATGATAATCAATAGACAGTTCTCCTTGAAAGCAGCATTCTGTCTTTTCTCTGCGCCGTGCTTCCCGTTTCAGGTGCGCCGTAATCCTTGCATCAAGCTCTTTCAGGCTAAACGGCTTTAAAATGTAGTCGTCGCCTCCTGAAGAAAACCTATTTATAACGTCTTGTTCGTCTACCCGTGCGGTCAGAAACAGAATCGGGCAGGCGACTTTATCCCGTACCCTCCTGCATACCTCTATCCCGTCAATGTTCGGCATATTTACATCCAGTAATATAATATCTGGCTGCAGCTTTATTTTATTTAACCCTTCCAATCCATTCTCGATATTACAAACTATATCTTGTGTCTAATCAATCTTTCAATCACACTATATTGTATAATAATTCCATATATTCTCCATATTTCATATCGTTTTTGAAGTTTTTGCAAGCATTTTGCAACCACATCTTCTATATAACGCAAGAGAGCCGGATTACTCCGACTCTCTCAAGTATGTATCCGCAAATACATACCCCAATTAGTGTTTATATTATACACCAAACATTAAAAATATGCAAGTTTTAAATGAAATTTTTTAAAATATTCATCCGAGTCGGCAAATCCGGATGAATCACAATCGCTGCCACATTAGGATTAACAGTCTGCCTATAATGATCCGTTATCCTTTCAAACTCCCGAATGAATGCTTTTATTTCTGTCTTTGATACTTTGAGCAGTTTCATATAATAGCACATAAGTATGATATAATCCCCTATTGTTTTAAAGTTTACATAAGGTAAACCAATCTCAAGCTTGAGGCACTGCTTCATTGCACTGTTAGGATCAATGTTACGAAATCTGGTATCAAATACAACCGCATTATGCGCAATGGCATTTCGCAAATCCTTTAAAGTATAAATGTATTTGTATATCAACTGTCTGTCCGTATCACAGGACACATTGAACCCTAACCTCTTAGAAATATCATCCCTAACATCATATGTAAGACACGATAATAAATATCCCAAATCCCCCATGGTCATAATCTCAAACAAAGCCCAGACCGGAACATCTGAATATCCTACATTATTGTAAAAATGTGTTATTCTTGGATTGTTCTTTTTATATGCATATGCAAGGCTGGACTGAATCGTATTTTGCAAACTCAGTTTATTTTGCTGCATTTTCCTTTTTTCTTCTGGAGTTGCAGTTGATGGCGCATTATGATATCCGCTGACAACCTTATCATACATATCTTGAATAGATTCTGAGTTAGCCTTTATCAATATGCTTTCTAAAGCAATATTTTTCACTGCAGTTTCGATATACATCATTTTCCCGTAAAGCAATGCCTTCAAATCGGAATCATATTGAATCGTTGCGTACACCTCATCATATGAAACAAAAGGCAACCGCCTGTGTGCATTCCCGAAAAAACGATATCCTTTATACCCATGAAAATATCCTGTATTGATAAGCTGCTGTTTCTGTTTACTTCCATTTATTGCAATTCCACTATCACGCAAATGCCGCATCAAAGCATCTGTTGTTTTATAGCCCATAGACACCTCCTGTTGTTTGTTTTGCTTTAACACAAATATACAATAAAACATATTTATTAATTAAAATGTTTATGGTGTTGTTTTCGCGATTCCATTCGAATGCAAACTCAGTGAACCCCTGATTTTTACGGTTTTCCATAGTTTATCTCCTTATTCAAACATACTTTCACACTTTATAGTGCCCCTTAATTGTAAAAATTTACGCCACTAAAACATGGAATAAAATGTGTACACAAATTTTATATCATGATTTCCAATTCATGCAGACGTATCCACGCAGATTGCTTGGATACCTCATACAATCCAGCTACCTTATTGACTACCCACCATTCAGGTGTTTTTTCCCAAGTAGAATCAAAAAGAATATCACCAATAGCTTTTATAAATGTCTGCTTTGGCATTAGGATTCTTGGAGCAATTGCATTGGCCTGCCATTCCATCCAATCTATATCAGTCCATTCTTCTCGAAATCTATCGTCTTTTTCTTCCACTGGACATCTATTTGTCAGTTTTGGTGTTTCTCCAATGCCTCTTTCATAAAGATGATAGTTCCTGTGCTTGTACCAATGCACACATTCATGTGCAACAGTATTTTTCATGCATCCAACATTTCTCAGATTAATGGTGTCTGGATCAATCAACATGGTTCCTCTTCGAACTCGAATATCTCTATATTCGTCTTCATCTTTGTCATAGATAGTTGCAAGACCGCTGGTAAAACACATCTGCCCAAATATACTGAAATCCTCCGACAAGCGGTGATTTGTTATGACTCGCAGCCCCATCTTCCTAGCAATATCCACAATAGGAACAGGCATCGGCCTTGCTAAGGCTTCTGGATAATAATCCCCTAAAAATTCTGCAGCAACGTCATCGAATTTTGCTTTGCTAATCACCGGCACGAGTGACTTTTGTTCAATATATAGTAAACGCATTTTGTATCTGCGTTTTGACTTTTTGTAGCTGCTGTGTATTCAATTAGATTTGGATGCAAAACGCAAAGGTATAATTCGTTTACTATAATTATTCCCCATTCACTGTTACTCCTTCTTATCAATTTCATCATTGATATGTTTCCAAAAATCGTCACCCAATCCCTTTTTCTTTGCTTTCCTTAATGCTGCACGCACATGAGGGATATTTTCATCCATAATGTACTGTGGCAAATCAGGTGCTGCCTCATCCCTTTCCCGACCTGCCAAATCAAACATCTCAGCCTTTTCATCAGCAGACAGTTTCAACACTTCTGCCATAATCTCTAACAAATTGATATCGGGAGGGTTTCTCCTGCCTTTCATAATGTCCGACAGATAAGATACAGACATATTTCCCATAGCTTGCGCAAGGTCTCGCAACAAGATATCAGCACCATTCACACCACGCCCTTTGCGCTTTTCATTAATGTATGTCCCAAATTCTCCTGCCATTATCCATGCCTCCTTTTCGTTATTAAGCAGATACGCTAATTTGCGAATTTATTATATCACTTCAAAGAACCTCTTGTCAATAGTCACCTCGACACTTTTTATATGACAAACTGAGTTGCAGAACGGAAACAGTTTGTAGATTTTTCTTCAATTCAAACCAAAATGACGAGTTCTCACGAATAATCTTGCATTTTCATCTTTTTTCCAGTATAATGTTGAAAATGATAAAAGAATGAAAAAGTAGAGTGGTGAAAAATGGCGGTTAGTTATAAGAAACTATGGAAACTTCTCATAGACAGGGATTTAAAGAAAAAAGACCTCCAACAGATATCCGGAGTCAGTGCTGCCTCAATTACCAAATTGGGCAGAAATGAAAATGTCAATATGGAAATTATAGAAAAAATCTGTCTGGCATTGAACTGCGATGTGGCAGATATTATGGAAATTACAGAAAATACAAGGAATTGAGGTGTTTTAATATGAATCGTTATACCCCACATCAGGCACGATACTTTGCCGAACAGATTACATTAAAGCGGTCCGAATCCACAATGGACGGTCTTGCATCTGCTATGTCTGGAGCCAAGGTTGATTTAAACCCCCACCAAGTTGAGGCTGCCCTTTTTGCCATGAAGTCCCCATTAAGCAATGGGGTTCTGCTTGCTGATGAAGTTGGTCTCGGAAAAACAGTTGAAGCAGGTCTTGTGCTTGCACAGTATTGGTCTGAACGCAAAAGACATATACTTTTGATTGTCCCAGCGTCACTCCGTATGCAGTGGCGTTCCGAGTTAAGCGAAAAATTCTTTATTGATTCCATAATCATGGAATCCGCCATGTATAATAAATCTAAAAAAGAGGGCAAGGTTAATCCGTTTGATATGGCAGATAAAGTTATCATATGCTCGTATAATTTTGCATCCAGGAAAAGCAGCGATCTACATAATGTTCCATGGGATCTGGTAATCATGGATGAAGCACATAAACTGAGGAATGTATACAAGAAAACAAATGTTACTGGAAACAAGCTGAAGCTTGCCTTAAACGGGGCAAGAAAAAAGCTGCTGCTTACAGCCACCCCGCTCCAAAATAACCTTATGGAATTATATGGACTGACAAGCCTAATTGATGACCATGTTTTCGGCGATGAGAAAACTTTCCGTGAAATGTATGTTACTATAGCTAATCCAGATATACGCAACCGTTCTCTCAGGGCAAGGCTACGAAATTTCTGCAAAAGGACGCTTCGCTCAGATGTAACGGAGTATGTCAGATATACAAACAGGATAGCCATACTACAGGAGTACTCGCCCACAAAAGATGAAGAAACACTTTACAATGATATCTCAGCATATCTGCAGACAGAAAAGCTATACGCCCTTCCGGAAGGACAACGAAATCTCATTACCATGGTTCTCCGAAAGCTACTGGCATCTTCTTCTTTTGCTATCAGCGGAACATTGGACTCCTTGATTGCAAGGCTTGACGGACTGGTTGCCGGATATGAGAAAGAACTTGACCTTGATGATTTTGACACATTTTCAGAATATGAGGATGAAGAGGAATCTGGCGAAGATATTCTTGAAACTGAAATGAAACATGACTTGGATGCAATCAAAGCAGAACTGGAACTTCTGCGTGGATTTGCCAAGCTTGCCAAAAGTATTACCATGAACTCAAAAGGAGAAAATTTACTTATTGCCTTGCAAAAAGGTTTTGATAAAACAGCACAGCTTGGCGGAGAGAAAAAAGCAGTAATATTTACTGAATCCAGAAGAACACAGAATTATCTCTTTACCCTACTTTCCAGCAATGGTTACGAAGGGAAAATTGTATTCTTGAACGGCATGAATAACGATGACATTTCAAAAAAAATATATAATGAGTGGAAAATACGACATAAGGATGACGGCAAAATATCTGGATCAAAATCCGCTGATATCAAAGCTGCCATTGTGGAAGCTTTCAGAAATGAAGCGAGCATCCTGATTGGTACGGAAGCGGCATCTGAAGGCATCAACCTCCAGTTCTGCAGTATTGTTGTCAATTATGACCTTCCTTGGAATCCACAGAGAATTGAACAGCGGATTGGCCGCTGCCACAGATATGGTCAAAAAAACGATGTTGTGGTCGTCAACTTCCTGAATAATAAGAATGCTGCTGACAAACGAGTATATGAACTGCTTGATAAAAAATTCACTCTCTTCGACGGTGTATTTGGTTCTTCCGATGAAGTCCTTGGCTCTGTTGAATCTGGAGTTGATTTTGAAAGGCGCATTGCTGGGATATACCAGAAATGTAAGACGCAAGAAGATATACAGCGTGAGTTTGATGAATTACAGGAACAACTGTCAGAACAGATAAATGAAAAAATGATAGCAGCCAGACAGTCCATTCTTGAAAATTTTGATGAAGATGTTGCTAACCGCCTTGCCAACTGCCAAAGCGACACAGCCGCCAGCCTTAATAAATTTAATCAGTGGATGTACTATTTTTTCCTCATTCATGGTGCAGAACGTGTCACTCCGCTGGATATGCAGCGATTTTGCTGCTCGGACGATGATGGGACAACCAAGATATACAACCTTAAATGGAAAGATGCCGAGGAGGAAGGCGAGTCATTTCTCCGCAAGGATGATGACTTCTTTCAAAAGTGGTTAAAAGATGCTATGTCAACCAATCTTCCGTCCTCTCACATTATATTTAATCATACTGGGTCTGATAGGAGGATTTCATTCTTCGATAATAATCTCGGATTAAAAGGCGTGCTTTCCATTGATAAAATGTCATATAACGGCATTGGCGAGGAAGAACATCTTGTCTATACGGTAATCACGGATAACAAAACAGACTTGGATGACGATTTGGTAAACCGTCTTCTTGAACTGCCAGGGACTGTGGATGGTGATTGTCCTCCAGAATCAGCAGACTTGATTGATATGCGCAACCAAAGGCTTGAGGCGCAACGGATAGAAATCGAAAATGCCAACAGACAGTACTATTTTGAAGAATGTGAAAAACTGGATGCCTACTATGAAGAATTGAAAGACGGTTTGGAGCGTGAAATCACAGAAATGCGTAAAATCATAGCTGAGAAGAAAAAGGTATGCAAGGCAAGCACTGACAAACCATTAGATGAGATTCTCGCCATGCGTGACGAGATTAATAAACTTGAAACCAAGAGGAAAGAAATGCAGCGTGACTTATATGCACAACAGGATGCCATTGACGCTGACAATGAGCGTCTGCAGGATGAAATCAGAGAAAAATTAAATGGTAAAATTGTGACAGAACACATAATGACTATTTCATTTGAGATTGTATAATATTAGGAGGAAATATATGTTCAACAATAATCTAAACGAGCCATCTGATGATAAACAAACTGCGATAGAGCATGAGTATATTATATTACATTATTTACAAACAGGATATCTGGATCGAACCGATGCAATTAAAAAATTCAAGAAATTCAACGATAGCCATCCCGAATATGCTCTGCCCATGCAGGCAGGTGCAAAGGCAAGCGGAAGTGCTATCCAGATAGAACTCGCTCCAGACAATGTTATTATTGGAAATCTGAATCAACAACTGTTTTATCTTGCTGGAAAGAATCTCTTGGAGGGACAGAAAAATGGCTAATCAACGGTTAGAGCTTACTTGGGTTGGAAAAGGCGAGAACCCGCAGGTTGAGCCTCGTATCCTGCTCCATGACCCGTCAAAGGATTATGGAGACCCGAACAGTGAAAATATGCTGATACATGGAGATAACCTTCTTGCACTGAAAGCACTAGAGCAGGAGTATGCGGGAAAAGTCAAGTGTATCTATATTGATCCACCATACAATACAGGGGAAGCATTTGATGAATATGATGATAATCTTGAACATTCCATTTGGCTTCACCTTATGTACAACCGATTAAAGTTGCTGAAAAATTTGCTTGCTGAAAATGGTGTTATTTTCGTACAATTAAATGATGATGAAATAAATTACTGCAAAGTGATGATGGACGAAATATTTGGACGAAATAATTTTATTAATTTAATTTCAATAAAAACAAAAAATTCATCAGGAGCCAGTGGAGGCGGTGAAGACAAAAGACTTAAAAAAAATACAGAATTTATACTTTGTTATGGAAATCATTTGTTTAAAAAGTTTTATCCAGTATACACTACAATGGAGCTATCACAATATCTCGAAGAAATGCGTACAAATGAAATAAGTTTTAAATATACCATGATATTTACAAATCTTGGCAAAAGAATATACTACAAGACCATCAAGGATGGCAGTGGAAACGATATTCTTATATATGTACATTCTGGATATAATACCAAAAGTGTGCGACAGCTTGCAAAAGAGGAGGGAATCAGTGAAATTGAGGTTTTCTGTAAGTACTACGAATATATTTGCACTACAGAGAACGCACAAACATCAATACGAACTCGTGTGAGAGAAGCAACAGATGAAGAAGATAACCTCTATTCTATTGATTACTATCCAATTTCAGGACGCAATAAAGGTCAGTTAACAACAATATATTTTGTTGGAAAGAACAAACGTTTAGTAAGTTGGTTTAAAAATGTTTGTGTCAAAGAACGTGGATACATATTTAAAAAAGAAAAAGTAGGTTCTCTATGGTCAGATTTGAATTGGAATAATGTCAATAGAGAAGGTGAGGTAGTTTTTACTGGTGGTAAAAAACCAGAAGTTCTTATTAAACGCATTCTTGAGCTTGCAACAGAACAAGGCGATTTGGTTTTAGATAGTTTTTTAGGTTCTGGCACCACTGCTGCTGTTGCGCACAAAATGGGCAGACGTTGGATTGGCATTGAACTTGGCAACCACTGCTATAGCCATTGTAAGCCACGGCTGGATAAAGTAATTGAAGGAGAACAAGGCGGAATTTCAAAAAAAGTGGAATGGCAAGGCGGCGGCGGATACAAGTTCTACGAACTTGCACCTACTCTTATTGTCAAAGATAAATATGGCAATCCCGTATTTTCAGACAAGTACAATGCCGCCATGCTGACTGCGGCAGTAGCGAAAATTAACGGATTTTTCTATGCCCCAGATAAGGATGTGTATTGGAAACAAGGTCGCAGTCAAGATAACAGCTATATCTATGTCACCACGCAATACCTGACTGCAGAAATGCTGGACAATATCTCCTGTGAAGTCAGCAGCATGGAGAACCTATTGATATGCGCTCCGGCTTTCGATATTGGTCTTAGTAAACGCTATGACAATATCAATGTTCGTAAGATTCCGCAGTCTGTTCTTTCCAAGTGCGAATATGGTGTTGACAATTACAACCTTAATATTATAAATCCGCCAGAATTTGACGAAGACGAATGGGAGGATTGCGAAGATGCTTAAAGAACCATATACAGAAAAATTTTATACCTACCACTCAAAATATATCAGCAATATCCTCGCCCTGCGTCCGCCGCAGCATGAAAGCCTTGAAATTTTTGCACATCTATGCGATGTGCTTTCTCTCTCTAAAGAACCAGACTTGAATGAGGAATTAAAAGCTGTCAATAAATTGTTCCCCACACTCAGCAGCTTTGAACGTGATTTCCCATCTTTTTGCTTTGCATTGGCAACTGGAATCGGGAAAACCCGGCTAATGGGCGCTTGCATTGCCTATCTCCGCTATGAAAAGGGAATCAAAAACTTCTTCGTTATGGCACCCAATCTCACCATCTATAACAAGCTGAAAGACGATTTGGGTAATCCGGCAAACAAGAAGTATATTTTCCGTGGTTTGGACAAGTTTTCCAATCCTCCCCGAATCATTGATGGGGACAACTATGCCGATTTTCGGCAGGGGACTTTCGGTATCAATGATGTTGTTATCAATGTGTTTAATATTGCAAAACTAAACTCCGACAGCAAGGTAGTAAATGGCGCACCTGCCCGCATCAAGCGTTTGAATGAGGTGCTTGGAGAATCCTATTTCTCCTATCTCCAGTCCTTGCCTGACCTTTGCATTTTTATGGATGAGAGCCATCACTACCATGCTGATAAAAGTTTTGAAGTCATCAACGAACTTAAGCCTATTCTTGGCGTGGAATTAACTGCCACTCCCCAAATTCAAAAAGGTGCGAAAAAAGTGGACTTTAAAAATGTAGTTTACGAATATTCCCTTGCTCATGCTTTAAATGACGGAAAATATGTAAAAGTTCCTGCTGTCTTTACCCGAAAGGATTTTAGACCAGAGGAATATACCTCAGAGCAACTTGACCATGAAAAACTAAATGATGGTATCCGTTTGCACGAAGAAACCAAAAGCCACTTGGAAGTCTACGCCCGTACACATGGTAAACCTATCATAAAGCCATTTGTCCTAGTTGTGGCAAAGGATACCATCCACTCAAAGCAGATATATGAATATATAACCTCTCATGATTTCTTTGGAGGATATTACAGCAATAAAGTGATTGAAATCAACTCATCACAGCGTGGTGCAGAAAAGGACGAAAACATACAACAATTACTCTCTCTCGAAAAAGAGGGCAATACCATTGAAATCGTTATCCATGTAAATATGTTGAAAGAAGGTTGGGATGTAACAAACCTTTATACTATCATTCCTTTGAGGGCTTCTGCATCCGAAACATTAACCGAGCAAACGATTGGTCGAGGTCTTAGACTTCCCTATGGTATTCGTACTAATGTGGAAGAAGTTGACCGGCTCTCTATTGTCAGTCATGATAAATATGAGGCAATTATTCATCTGGCAAATGATCCAAACTCCCTTGTTCGTAAAGTGTACTATATTGAAGCATCAAAACCGGAATGGAAGGACGAACAGCATGAAACGGTTGAATTGCCGACTGCTTATGATGACATTACCACTGATTACAGTTTTACAGAGCAGTTGGCATTTGACCTTGAACCCCAGGTTACATCAATAAACACACCCGAACACAAACCAACCGAGCAAGCTGTAGAAGTTGCTAAGTTTGTTACCAAATTCACTTCTCAATCCGTATTGGATTTAAACAGACAGATTAAAACCTTTGATGCTATCCATGACGAGGAAACGAGAACTTTTGTACAAAACACAGTTGTTGCTGAAACAATCCGCCAATTTCCAGAAATGGCTTCCAAAAAAGAGGAAGTAAGTCGGATTGTCGAAAAAGCTATCGACACCTGTGTGCAGGCACTGACCAGCAAAGTAATCCCTATTCCTCAGACAATTATCCAACCCTTTACGGAAATTAAGCAGGGGTTCTATGATTTTAAGCTTAATACCACAAGCCTGAATTGGCATCCTTCCGATGATACCCTCATTGGCACAGAACTCCAAGAAGGCGGAAAAACTTTTGAATATGAGTCCGATTTCAAAGCAATAGCCACTGTTGACACTGCCGAGAACGAGGTGATCCGTCATATCGTTGTTCATGATAATGTTGATTATATGGCTTGTAGGGATCTCCTCTATTCTCTTATGAATGATGCCAAACTGCACTTTTTGTCATACCTGACTTTAGAGGAAACAGAGAAAGTAATCCGTGACCGACAAAAAACGCTAGCAGATATTATCTACTCACAGATGAACCAGCATTTCTACAAGGAGGAAATTAAATTCCGCGCTTCTGAAATGCGTCCTTTCTCGCAGTTGGAAATCGGATATGGAGGCAAGTATAAATCAGATGAGATTTATGATTTACGTGCCAATATTCCTGCCAATGAAGTAAGGAAAAAAATATTCAACGGTTTTACAAAGGCTTGTCATACACTTTATAAGTTTGACAGCGATACGGAACGTAAATTTGCTATCGTCTTGGAAAACGATAAAACCGTTCAAAAATGGCTTCGCCCTGCCCCAAAGCAATTTAATATTTACTATGGTCCAGGAGGTGTCAGACGTTATGAGCCTGACTTCATCGTTGAAACAGAAACAGGCATCTTTATGGTTGAAACCAAAGCAAGAAACGAAACTGATGATACCATTGTTCAGGAAAAAGCAAAGGCAGCCACCGAATACTGCAAAGCTGTGACGGAGTGGAACTTGAAAAATGGCGGAAAAACATGGGCGTATGCCATTATCGCCCATGACGAAGTACGTTTGAATTCCAGTTTTAATCATTTGATGGCGTACAGAACTGCATTTGAGCAGTTGTCCTTTGATGCAAGCCAGTAAACATCAATCATGCCAGCAGAGTAGGTAGTGTAAAATAATTTGTGTCTTTGGTAAAAAATGGCTCCTTTTTGGTAAGA
>ERZ778516.2748-NODE-2748-length-11310-cov-4.021324_pt1 | contig 11310 bp, 11 predicted proteins | sample MGYA00510342_ERZ778516 | MGnify/ENA primary metagenome ERZ778516 (study PRJEB29527, sample SAMN07138961) | mouse gut metagenome | material: feces | host: mouse | place: China:Nanjing | collected 2016-01-25 ...
CCACGCTCATTAATCGGCTGGGATTCGAGAACGTGTAGGCGCTTAAGCGGGGGCTGTCATCCTCCTCGTCCTCGTCAAGCTCTTCCTCCTCTTCCTCCTCCGGCTCGTAATCCTCCTCCAGCATCTCAAGCATATGCTCGATATCCGGCACCTCGGCCCTAAGAGGCTCCCCGTTCTGGTCCAGCACCAGCTTTCCGCCGTCCGTCATCAGATAATACCCGTCCTCCATCTGAGAACGATAAAAATGACCGCCTCTGGTGTATGTGATCTGCTGGGTCACCGGATCCCGAAGCATGAAAAACGCGTTCTCATCCATGATGGCGAAATCTATGGCGCTGTTGGTAGGCGTAAGGGCCTCCACATTGTACCTGGAGTAGGTCCTCTGCATCCTGACGCCGTTGCCTGCCATCAGTTCCGTGACCGCATTCTCGGAGTCGTTGAGATTGTAGTTCAAAAGGTCGGTAAACGCCGCTGTCTTTGGCTTAAAGCCCTCATTGTTGATATTGGCCAGGTTGTTGGAGATAACCCCCATCTTTGCCATACACGTTCCGGCGCCCAAGGCTCCGGTATAAAATGACTGATACATATCCTTTTACTTCCTCCCTTACAGTCTGCCTACATCCGTAACCGCCTTGCTCATGATCTGGTCATACATCCTAAGCACCTGGGCCGCGCTCTGCAGCGCTCTCTGAGATGTCATCATGGAGGTCATCTCCTCCACCATATCCACATTGGACTTCTCCAGGGCCTGCCACTGGATGGAAGGCAGCTCCTGCTCCTGGGGAGCCTGACCTGTGGAGAACAGGCCGTAATCTTCCTTGTGAAGCTGTTCATAATCCGCGAAGTCAACGATCCGCAGAGTACCCAGTATCTCCACCTGCGGCTCGCTGTCCTCATCATCGTAACCGTAGTCATCCCCGTCCTCATCCGACGCTTCCGGCTGGATCCTGACACTGATGACGCCCTGATTGCTGACGGCGAAGTTTTCGTTGGTAATGGCTATGGGGCCGTCCTTTCCCAGAACTCTGCCCACATTATTCAAAGACAGGTATCCTTCATCATCCACCTGAAACGATCCGTTCCTGGTATATCGAACTCCCTGAGGTGTCTCGATGCAGAAAAACCCCGGGGATGACAGGGCAAAATCCAAGGTCCCCTCCGTCATGTCGAAAGATCCCTGCTCATAGCTCACATAGGTCCTGTCCGCAGACCGGATCTTGGAAGTGGTGGCTATAGGTTCCGGATTATCCTTGTAGCGGCGTCCGGTCCGGTAAAGCATCTCCTCCTGAAATGTAGTGCTGACCATCTTATCTTTTTTATAACCGGGAGTCTGGATATTCACCATATTATTACTGATCACATTCAGATTCCTGCTCTGGGTCAGCATACCCGATGTCAGGTTGTAAAATCCCTGGTACATTTCCATCTCCTCCTTTCTCTCAGTCTGACTCTTATTTATAGCTGCTCATATGCGCTTTCAGCTTTCGGATAGCCGAACTGTGGATCTGGGAGATCCTGGGCTCACTGACCCCCAGAATCTGGGCAATCTGCCCCATGTTAAGCTCTTCCATATAGTACAGAGAGATCACCATCTGTTCCTTCTCCTTCAGCCCTTTGATGGCCTCCGCCAGAACCTGACGGGACTCGATCTTCAAAAAGGCTTTCTCCGGCTGGGAATCCGCGTCTCCGCTGGAAAGCTGCAAAGACTGGTGCTCTCCCTCGTCGTCGGTTATCATATCCAGTGAAAGCACATTCATCATAACACTCATGCGCTGAAGCTTCCGATACTTCCGGATATCCATCCCCAGAGCATCGGCCACCTCCTCGTCCGCAGGCAGACGCCCCAGACTCCGGCCCAGAGAGATCTGCAGATCCTCCATGGCCTTTACCTGCTTCCTGAAATCCCGGGGCATCCAGTCGTTCTTGCGCACCAAATCTATGATCATCCCCCTGATGCGCCGTGAAATAAATGTCTCAAACTTATTATCTCGCTCCGGGTCGTATCTGTCAATACCTTTCATGATGGCGATAACGCCTTCATTAATAATATCCTCCATCTGGAGAGATCCGGTATAGACATTGCGCATCTGGGACGCAATAGCCTTTACTATGTAAAGGTAACGGAGCACAAGGGCCTGCTTAACTTCCAGTTTTCCCTCCAAACGGTACATCTCCAGAAGTTCCTCGTTGGTCTTTTCTTCTAAATGATCGATCTGAACCATTCTGCATCAATCCTTCTCATGACTTTAAGCTCCCACTCGATTGCGGTTTTCCAATGTCAGGCTGCCGATGGACTGGATCTGCACATTATTGGAGATCTCATTAAAGGACAGGACCCTTACATTGGGATAAAACTGATCGATCAGCCGGTAAAAATGAACTCTCATAACCTGAGAGGTCAGGATAACCGGAGTTTGGGAAAGGCTGTTGAACTTTTTCAACTGGCCCGTCAACTGATTGATCACGCTCTGGAGCACGTCGGGGCTTAACGCAAGATAATATCCCCGCTCGCCCTTGGAGAGACATCCAACCATGGTCCTCTCCAGCTCCGAATCCAGAGTGATGACTTTCATGCTGCCGTCTTCGCAGTACATACGGGTAATGGTGCGCTTTAAGGCAGTGCGGATATTTTCGATCAGGCCGTCCACATCCTTGACCGGAATGCCTGTATCCGATACGGTCTCAAGGACCGTCTCAATGATCGTCTCCATATCCTTAATGGGCACTCCCTCTTTCAGGAGGCTTGTAAGGATCTTCTGGAACATGCTATAGGAAATAAAGTTGGGAAACGCCTCTTCTATAAGTTCCGGAGAGATCTTCTTGGTGTTCTCCACCAGATGGATCACTTCCTGTCTGGTGATCAGTTCATGGGCGTGCTGCTTCACCACTTCAGACAAATGGGTCACCAGCACGGACAGGGGATCAATGACCGTATACCCGTAGATCTCCGCCTTCTCCCGGTCCTCCGGCCGTATCCAGCGGCTTGGGATGCCGTAGGCCGGCTCGATGGTCTCGATGCCGTCGATCTCCACCTCCGGATTCTCCGGCTCCAGCGCCAGAAAATAATCGATCAGCAGTTCTCCCCTGGCCACTTCCTCGCCCTTAATCTTGATACAGTACTGATTGGTGTTAAGCCCCGAACTGTCCCTAAGACGGATGGAAGGGATCACAAATCCCATATCCTGGGCATACTGCCTTCGGAATATGATGATCCGGTTAATCAGCCGTCCGCCCACGGATTCATCCACCAGAGGAATCAGGCTGTAGCCAAACTCCATCTCAATGGCTTCCACCGAAAGCAGACTGTAAACATTATTGACATCCTTGTAAAATTCTTCCTCGCTGACCGGCTTGGGCGTCTCCGGCTCCTCCTGCTGTTCGCCCTCCGGGGAAAAGTTCCTTAAGGAAGTGCCTCCCGGACCGCCGACGCCTCCGCCTGCCAGGGCAAGTTTGGGATCCTCCTCCATCCGTCTGTAAAGATAGAAGCCTCCCGCCACAAGCCCTATGGACACCATAGCCAGCTGCACAATCGGCATCCCGGGGATGACCCCTAAAGCCGCCACAACAATGCCGCTTATCATGATCGCCACCGGCTGAGCCATAAACTGTTTGGAAATGTCCTCGTTCAGGCTGCCCTCGGACACGGCTCTCGTAACGATCATGCCCGTAGCCACGGAGATCAAAAGGGCCGGGATCTGACCTACCAGGCCGTCGCCGACAGTGGCGATGGAATACGTATTCAGTACGTCGCCGATGGCCTGCCCCGACTGGCGGATACCGATGATGCTCCCCCCGCTCAGGTTGGTGGCCGTGGTGATCAACGACATGATCGAATCGCCTTTTACGATCTTCGTGGCGCCGTCCATGGAGCCATAGAAGTCCGCCTCCCTCTGGATCTTCTCACGGCGCACCTTGGCCTCCTGCTCGTCGATCAGTCCGGAATTCAGGTCCGCGTCAATGGCCATCTGCTTACCTGGCATAGCATCCAGCGTAAATCTGGCTGCAACCTCCGATACACGCTCCGCGCCCTTGGTAATGACCAAAAACTGCATCAGCACGATGATCATGTAGATAACGATACCCACTACCACGTTGCCCTGAAGTATGAAGTCGCCGAAAGCCTTGATGATCATTCCGGAGGAACCTCCGCTGGTCAGAATGTTTCTTGTGGTGGAAACATTGATGCCCAGACGGAACAGCGTAGTCACCAGCAAAAGGGACGGGAAGATGGAAAACTCCAAAGCGTCCTTGATGGTCATGGTAATGATCAGGATCATCAGCGACAAAGACATGTTGATGATGATCGCCACGTCCACCATAGCTGCCGGAAGCGGTATGATCAGTAACAGTATAATTGTCAGTACAAACAGTACTATGGAATAGCTCAGCAACCTTTTCATGTAAAAAACTCCATTCCTCTTATCACTTGCCGTCAGCCGTCGCGCCGACGGCTATCCGCCGTGACGGCATCCGTCTTTTCCAAAACCTCCATGCCCTCTTTGGCCTTCTCTACTGGAAGATATCCTCCCGATGGTTCATCTTGTAGATATATACCAGAAGTTCCGCCACTGCGCCGTAAAACTCCGACGGGATCTCCCGGTCCACCTCACAGGACGCGTACAACGCTCTTGCAAGAGGTTTGTTCTCCGTGACGAACACTCCGTTTTCCTCGCCGATCTCCACGATCCGCAGGGCAATGTGGTCCTGGCCTTTGGCCACCACCATAGGCGCCCCCATTTTATCCGGGTCATATTTTAACGCCACCGCGAAATGGGTAGGGTTCCTTACGATGACGTCCGCCTCGGGAACCTGCTGCATCATGCGGGCCATGGCCATCTGCCGTTGGATCTTTCGGATCCTTCCCTTGATCTCCGGGTTTCCCTCGGTATTCTTAAACTCCTCTTTGACTTCCTGCTTGGTCATCTTAAGGTTGTTCATATGATCCCATTTCTGGTAAAGATAATCAAAAAACGCAACAACGGCAAAGGCAATGCATACCTTTACCACCAGATCCATCACCAGTTCCAGCATATGCCCTGCCGACACATAAATATTCATGTCAATGGTACGGGCGATCTGAACCAGATCTTCCTTTAATAGATTATACAACAAAGCCAGCAACAGTGCAATCTTTATCAGATTCTTGGCCAAATCTACCAGCTTTTTGATGCCGAACATCTTTTTTATGCCGTTAATTGGATTCATCTTGCTGAATTTAGGCTTCAATAGCTGAAAGCTGACGTTAAACCGGGTCTGAACACCGTGTCCCAGGATCCCCAACAGCATGGAAACCAACAGGACCGGCATGGTACACTTAAGCATGGCTATGGCCATATAGGTATAGATACCTGGCGAAGCAGACAGGGCATTGTCTGTGACAGCCCTGGAAAAGAAATGGATGCTTATGTCCCTGGCTGTTGTGTAGATCATGGGCAGCATCAGCTTCACCATGTAAAAAACACCCAGCAGCATCACCACTGTGACCGCATCCTTACTCTGAAAGACATTACCTTCCTTCCGGGCATCTTTTAGCCGTTTCCCGGTTGGTTGTTCGGTCTTTTCCTGTCCATTCGACTCCGCCAAGTTCACCACTCCCTTCGTGCGCGAAAATGCCCCGGGCCCCAACGCTGTCCCGGCTGCCGTTAAAAGCCTGCCGGCTCTTGGGATGCCTCTAACCCATAAGAGCGATCAGTCTCTGCATATATAGAAACATATCATCCAGGATCATGTACAGTTTGTCTGACATAGGACTGAACATATACACCAACATCATCAGTCCCACCAGGATCTTCAGCTGAAAATTAACAGCGAAAACATTGATCTGAGGAATCATCCTCATTAAGATCCCCACAGCCGTCTCTGTCACCATCTCCATGGCAATGATGGGAAAGGCGAACTGCAGCCCTGTGACGATATTGATCTTAAAGATCTCCAGCATCAGCTGGGACACCTCCGGCCCAAGCTGCACTTGTCCGAAGGGAATCAAACGGACTGACCCGATGATCAGTCCCAAAAAACGCACATGACCGTCTCCCGCCAAAAACAAAAGGAACAAAAAAGCATAAAACAAACCGGAGGAAACCGTCATCTGTGTGTTGGTAGTCGGATCATAGGACTGCGCCATAGACAACCCCATGGTGTAGTCCATGATTGATGAGGCGAACCGGATGATCATGAAAAACAGTTCCATGGAAAATCCAAGGATAAACCCCACCATCAGCTCTTGCATCAGCATGACTCCATACTCCAGCATCGTAGACGGCGTGCGGGACAATTCCCCCTCCACCCCCATATACATCATAAGGGTCAGGGTAAAGATCAAAGCGCCCTTGTAGGATCTGGGAAGATTTGTTCTTCCCAACACTGGATTGAACATCACGGCCCCGGTCATCCGCATGAAGATCAGCGCAAACAGGATAAACATAAGGCTAACTCCCCACGATGATGACCAGCATCTGCCGGAAAAAATCCTGCAGAGTACTTAAAAGCGTGCTTCCAAGAAGTCCCATGACCACTAAGATCGCCAGGAACTTAGGCACAAAGGTCAGCGTCTGCTCATTGATCTGAGTAGCCGCCTGAAAAATGGCGATCACTACACCTACCACCATGCTGATCAGCAGAAACGGCATGGTTAGTTTCACCGCTGTCTGAAAAGTCTGATACATGATATCAAGAATCTGCAGCTCTGTCACAGGTCATTCTCCCTCTCCGCGTTAGTGGAAACTCTGTACAATACTGGAAAACAAAAGTTCCCATCCGTCAACAGTCACAAATAAAAGAAGTTTAAACGGCATGGAGATCATAGCCGGAGGCAGCATGACCATACCCATGGACATCAGGGTAGTGGACACGATAACATCCACCAAAAGGAACGGAAGATAGATCAAAAATCCTGCCGTAAATCCTCTCTTCAGCTCGCTGGTCATAAAGGACGGCACAATAACCGTCAAAGGATAATCAATGGCCTGATCCTGTTCAGGCGTATTGGACATCCTCACAAAATTGTCCAGGGTACTTTTATAGGTGTTGCGGACCATAAATTCCTTTAACGGCTCCATAGCCCGTTCCACCGCCTCCTCCTGGGTGATCTCATCATTGATGTAAGGCTGGTAAGCCTCCTCGTTGATCCTCTGCAGCACCGGATTCATGATATACAAGGTAAGGAACAGTGTAATGCCTACGATGACCATATTAGGCGGCGCCTGCTGCACTCCCATGGCATTCCTTGTGAAGGAAAGGATGATAATAGTCCTGGTAAACGAGGTCATCATCACCACAATGGAAGGGATCAGCGCTGCAAAAGTAGTCAGCATCAAGATGTCAAGGGTAGGAACGCTTCCGCCATTTAACTGCGTCAGAAGGTCGCTCATTTGTCTTCCTCCTTCTTGTCCTGACGGGACGCCAGATATTTGTCCAAAACATCACGGAAAGGAAGCTGGGTCAAAGGCTCCGGCTTTGTTGGTTCTGCCGCCTGAAACTCACCTTCCACTTCCGCCAGCATCTGCACGCCGGACTGGCTGACTCCTATCAGATAATTGGTCTTGCCCGCCTTCAGGAGAAGGAGCCTCTGGTTCTGGCCAATCTGGATCTGTTCAATGATCTGTAGATTCGCGCTCCCGCTCCCTCTCACCCACTGTCTTGCCAGCAGGCGGCTGCACCAATATGCAAGCAGCAGTACGATCGCTACGGTCAATACTGCACGGAACAATGTCAAATTTCCCATATTACAGGCTTTCCGGGTTGATTTCCCTTGAAACAATCTCTGTAATACGGATACCGAAATTATCCTCTACGACTACGATATCGCCTTTTGCGATGCACTGGCCATTGACAAACAGATCTACCTGCTCGCCGGCCATCTTGTCAAGAACCACCAGAGTACCCTGGGTAAATTCCAGAATATCTCTCACCAGCCTCTTAGTCCTGCCGATCTCCACGGAGATCTCAAGAGGCACCTTCATCAGCATCTCCTGATTCGTCTTGTCTTCCTCACCGTCCCCCGACTCATCCTTAACCGGCGGCGATGCCAACGGTTTTATGATGGAACCTCCCGTCGGCTGTTTCTGAGAAGATGCTGGCTCTGAAGTCTTGGCATTGGCTGAAACCGATTTCATCATCTCCATCATCTGGAGCTGAGTCTGCTGCATCTGGGTGAAAAGCTGCATCACCATGGGGTCCATTCCCGCAGACGGAGGGTATGGAGCGTAATATGGCTGCTGTCCCACCGGCATCTGCTGCTGCGGCATAGGCTGTGGGGCCGGAGCCGGAGCTGGCACAGGAGCCGGCGTCGGCGCTGGCTGAACCGGAGCTGCCCCGCCTGCCAGCATGGCGTTGATCTCGTCCTGGGACATGGCGCCGCCGGAAGGAGCCGGAGCCGCGGAAGCCGCAGGACCCGATGTTCCTGCCAGCATAGCATTGATCTCATCCTGGGACATGGTGCCGCCGGAAGAAGAAGCCGGAGCAGGTGTATCCGATGCGCCTGCCAGCATGGCGTTGATGGCATCCTGGGACATGGTGCCGCCGGAAGAAGAAGCCTCCGGGGCAGGAGCTGACGGAATCCCGGGAAGCCCTGCCAGCATCTCATTGATCTCATCCTGGGAGATGGAACCGCTGTCGGAAGCCGGAGCCGGTTCAGGAGCCGAGGCAGAAGCTGCCCCCGCAACCGCAAAACTATCCTCAAAAGGCTCCAGAAGGCGTTTAGCCAGAGCGATGGACATGATGTTCATGAACTCACTGTTCATCTTATCCTCGATCTCCAGGCGGAACCGAACTACCACCATGCCGTCCTTTTCCGGGAAATATTTAACTTTAAAATCCTCTGGATCCCCGATGTCGAAAGACTTTGGGGTGGATATATTTACAATCGTACCTAAAAACTCTGACAGGGCCGTGGCGGAAGATCCCATCATCTGATTCATGACTTCGCAGATGGCGCTGATATGGATCTCATCCATCTCAAAATCCGTGTTCATCGGATCTTCGCCCAGCAATGTCCCCACGATGACTCCTACGTCCTCGCGGCGGAACATCATAATATTCTTGCCATCCAGGCCCTCTACATAGGCTATCTCAACACCAATAGCCGGTTCCATGCGCCTGAACTCAAATTCGTCTCTTGTCAGGACGGACACCACCGGCGTGGTGATATTCACCAAGGTGCCGAGCATCGTGGAAACCGCCGTTGCTGAGGCGCCGAGACTGATGTTCATTATTTCGCCTATGGCGTCCAGTTCCATTTCATTAAAGCTGCTAGCGCCCATTTTTCAATCTCCTTTATCTTATTTTTTAAGCGGCACGGATATTATTTGCCAATCTCCAGTGCCTTTTGCGCCATCAGCTTCATTGCGTTCAAAGCCGTAACGTTTGCCTCATAAGACCTGGTTGCAGACATACTGTCAACAGTCTCTTTCAGCAAATCCACATTGGGCATGGTCACAAAACCATTCTCATCCGCATCGGGATGGTTTGGGTTATACACCTGTTTCATCTCTCTGTCGTCTTCGACGATATCCGCCACCCGGACGCCTGCCGGGCCGTTCTTAAAGCCTTTCCCCCTCAGGGCGTTTCTCATTGCCTCCCGAAATGAGTCGCCGCCGTAACTCTCAAATACTACATCTTTCCTGCGGTAAGCTCCGCCGCCTTCTGTCCTGGTAGTGTCAATGTTTGTGATGTTCTCGGCGGCGATGTCCATTCGCATGCGCTGCGCGCTCATACCGGATGCACTGATGTCAAACGAACTCAAAAAAGCCATCTCTCTCCCTCCTGCCCCGGTACTAATTTCCTAAAATCGTATTTACAGTCTGAACGATACGGTCCGCGTTAAACGGTTTAACGATGAAATCCCTTGCGCCGGATTTGATGGCGTCCACCACCATTCCCTCCTGACCCATGGCAGTACACATAACGATCTTTGCGTCGGGATGGGCTTCCCTGATCTTCTTAAGCGCCTGGAGTCCGTCCATGTTGGGCATCGTGATATCCATAATCACCATGTCCGGGCTTTCCTCCTCGTATTTCTTCACAGCCTCGGCTCCGTCCTGAGCCTCCACGAAGTTATCATATCCGCTTTTCGTCAAAGCATTCTTTACCATCATCCTCATAAACGCGGCATCATCAACCAACATAATCTTAGCCATTGTTCTTCCCTCTCTTTTCTAAAAACATATTTTTATTTTCTTGATATTTATATTGACGCAGCTTCCTGCCGTCATACCTTAGGTAACTCCCGCCTGGGACAGGTTTTCTTCTGTCACAAGCTCTTCCTCTTCCTCCTCGGGATAGAGGCGCCTGTTGATTCGGATAGCCACATTTTTCTTGTAAACACCCATCTTGCCTGTAAACCAGGGCTGTTTCTCCACGAACAGCTTTACTTCCTTATCCTTGCCCTTGCTCATATCAATGACGTCTCCCACCCGCAGATGGTAGATATCGCTAAGGTCAAGGAATACCGTGCCAAGCTGGCCCGTAAGGGAAAGCTGCGACTGACGGATGTTGTCAAGGATCGTCTCCCTGTTATCCTCGAACGCGTATCCTCTCGCAATGTGCTTGCGGCTGTCGATCACCTGGAAAATATTCTCAAGCAGTGTTCCCGGCAGGCATATCTTGATCCGTTCCACTGCAAGACCCGTCACATCCACGTTAAGATGGACGATCACAACTGTCTCATCAAGGCCAACATCCTGGATCATGCTGGGATTGTCTTCCATCCTCTGGGCCTTGAAGTCTATATTTATATAATTGGCGAAGCCATCTTTTAACGCCTGTATCAGATAGGAAAGAACCCGCTTATACAAGGCGATCTCTACATCCGAATAGCGGTAACCGTCCTTCACCTTTACCACGTCCTCCCCGCCGCCCAGCATCCGCTCTATGAGCGTGATCACCATGCCGGGGGTCACATACATCATCAGGGGGACCATGTTCTTGGTGTTTTCCGGAATAATGGCATCCACCAAAGTAACCATATCATTTTCATTAAGAGAGTTTACATACTCATAGTAACGCCGCTCCTGGACTTCCATCACCGTGATGTCCGTCATGACCCGGAATACGCCGTTGACCTGGGATGTAATGATCCGCGCGTAATTTTCAAATACGCTTGAGAGGATCTTCATCTTGTCTTTCGTAAACTTCCTGGGACTGTAAAAGTCATACTTGCTGTACTTAACCTGTTCGGTCTCTGTCTTCTTCTTCTCCTCCGCAGGGCCGCTGCTGGCTGTGCTGGCTGCCGGTTCTTGGGAAGGATTCTGCATGGACTTTAACAGCGCGTCTATTTGACTTTGGGATAATACGTCTGCCATGTTTAAAAGC
>ERZ778516.2749-NODE-2749-length-11309-cov-4.442243_pt1 | contig 11309 bp, 9 predicted proteins | sample MGYA00510342_ERZ778516 | MGnify/ENA primary metagenome ERZ778516 (study PRJEB29527, sample SAMN07138961) | mouse gut metagenome | material: feces | host: mouse | place: China:Nanjing | collected 2016-01-25 ...
CGAGGGAAATTGATAGAGCTCTTTCTACGTTAACCGATAGGGAAAAAGAAATCATACAGATGTTTTTCGGTATCGGACAGCAGGAAATGACATTAGAAGAAATCGGCGACAAATTCGGCTTGACCCGTGAGCGTGTGCGTCAGATTAAGGAAAAAGCAATCAGAAGATTAAGACAAAGTAATCGTAGTAAATTGCTCAAATCTTATTTGGGATAAATAAGAAATATCAGTTTCCGACAAATAGAAGGAATTAAAAACCGTACGTCTTTAGTAGGCGTGCGGTTTTTTTTATATCTTTGTCCCATTGATAATTCATAACTTATAACTCATAACTCAATGAAATACGTTCGTATACTTTGTGCCGTAGCTTTGGTTTTTGCGTTGTGTTCGGCTTTTACAATGAAAGATAAGGAAAAGGCTGTATATGCTTTTGGGGTGGCGGCTTCTTTCAATGATTCCATCGTATATTATACAGACATCCAGGTATTGGACAGCGTAGAGCTGGATAAGAATGGATTCTTGCCCAAGCGTGATTTATACACTTACCAGCTTAAGAACTATCTGGAGTACAATCTGAAGAAACCTGATTATACTTGCATGATTTATTTCTCTGAAAACAAGAAAAAGTTGGAAAAAGAGGCTGTAAAGGTAAAAGGCAAGTATAAGAAGAGTAAGAATATGGTTTTGCAGGTAGTGAAGCCCGAGGCTTTTGCATTTACAAAACCGCATGAATAATTTAGGGGATATACATATGATGAAATCCAGACTCTTTCTACTATTGTGGATGTGCTGCTCGGTTTTGCTGACAGCATGCGAAAACGAGGATCCCATACCGGAACCTCCCGTTGCTGGTAGCCGCACGGTACTGGCCTATCTGGCTTCGGATAATAGTTTGTCCGACTTTGCACTGGCAGATTTGGAGGAGATGAGGTTGGGTATGGAGAAAGTGAGCGCTAACAACGTGCATTTGCTGGTATATATAGATTCCAATTCTTCACCGCGTCTTATTGAACTAAAAAATGAGGGCGGGAAGTTGATTGAAACTACAGTAAAGACCTACGACTCCCGCAACTCCGTAGGTGTGGCTGAGACACTGGAAGTGTTTGATGACGTCTTTAAAAACTCTGACTACAGAGCCGAAAGCTATGGTCTGATTTATTGGTCGCATGGAGATGGTTGGATTCCTAATCCGCTTCCTTCTACCAAATGGGTGGGGCAAGACACAGGTTCTGGCACTCATTACATGAATATTGAAGATTTGGTTACAATATTGTCTGCTGATGCTGTTCCTCATTTTGATTTTGTCTTGTTCGATGCCTGCTTTATGCAGTCCATCGAAGTGGCTTATGCCTTGCGCAGCTTTACCGATTACTACATTGGCTCGCCCACGGAAATTCCCGGACCGGGTGCACGCTATGATGTGGTTGTTCCTGCACTGTTCTCGGATGGTGAAGTGGCATTGAAGGTAGCTGCCGCTTATTATGAGCCCTATGAAGAGATTTATAATGACGGAAGAGGAATGTCTAATACTAACTGGACGGGTGGCGTTTCTGTCTGTGTATTGAAATGTGCTGAATTGGAAACTTTGGCAAGTATTACAAGACAGCTTCTGCCCGAAAATGCTAATAGCGATGAGTTGCGCTCCCTTGTTTTTGATTACGACAAACGTTCTTTAAGAAGTGGTCATGTGGGTTATTATGATTTTGTACAACTGATGCAGCAACTGACGGATGCTTCCGGCTTTGCCGCTTGGAAGCAGGTTTATGATATGGCTATGCCTTTGCCTTATTGGAAACACACTCCTAAAAACTATTCAGCTTTTGGGGGTATGTTCTCTATGGAGGGTTCAAACGGTGTTTCCCATTATATACCGTCTGCTTCCAAACAGTCGGCTGCCGCAGCGTTTCGTTCCACGGATTGGTATAAGTCTGCCGGTCTTTCCAAGTTGGGCTGGTAGGATTATTCAAAGTTACATATTGCATAAGGCTGTGCCGAAAAGCTATATGAGTGCTTTCTCATAATCTGTTTTTAGGCGCGGATTACGCGAACGCGGATTGAGTTAATCGAATCCGTGAAATCTGCGTAATTCGCGCCTAAAATATATCTATTAGGGACAATTCTGTTCCCTCTTTTATACTTAATCTCATTAAAAATAAGTCTCTTAACGATATTTTCCTTTGGAAATTATGTTTTATCGAAAATAATTCTTTTCTTTGCATCGTCAAACTTAAAAAAACAAAGAATTATGAAATATGTAATCATTGGCGGTGTAGCAGGTGGAGCCACGGCAGCCGCCCGACTGAGAAGAGTGGACGAAATGGCTGATATCCTTTTATTGGAGAAAGGCCCTTATATCTCGTATGCTAATTGTGGTTTACCTTATTATATAGGCGGAGTGATAGCAGAGCGTGAGAAGTTGCTGGTGCAGACGCCCGAATCTTTCGGCAAGCGTTTCCGCATTGATGTGCGCGTGCAGAATGAAGTAATTGCCATTCGTCCCCAAAACAAGACCATTACCATACGCAATGCTGAAGGCAAGGAGTACGACGAAAGCTATGACAAACTTTTGCTTTCTCCCGGTGCCAACCCTGTGAAGCCTCCTTTGGAAGGAATCGATTCCGAAGGCATCTTCACGTTGCGCAATGTAGAAGATACCGACCATATCAAGGCTTATATCTCGGACAAGCAGGTGAAACGCGCCGTGGTGGTAGGTGCCGGTTTCATCGGATTGGAAATGGCGGAGAACCTGCATCATGCCGGTGTTCATGTGTCTGTAGTCGAAATGGGTAACCAGGTGATGGCGCCTATCGACTTCTCTATGGCGGCACCCATCCATCAACATCTGTTGCAGAAAGGCGTTTCCCTCTATCTGGAAGAAGGCGTAACCCATTTCAAGCGTACGGACAACGGAATCACTGTATTCCTGAAAAGCGGAAAGACCATTCTTGCCGATATGGTGCTGCTCTCCATCGGTGTGCGTCCTGCCACTGCATTGGCGCAACAAGCCGGCTTGAAGCTGGGCGAGATGGGTGGTATCTGGGTAGACGAACACTTGGAGACTTCCGAAAAAGATATCTATGCCGTGGGCGATGCCATCGAATACCCCCATCCGCTGACCGGAAAGCCCTGGCTCAATTACCTGGCAAATCCTGCCAACCGCCAGGGACGTATCGTTGCTGATAATATGGTGTTCGGCAATACCGTCTCTTACGAAGGAGCTATCGGCACCTCCATTGCCAAAGTATTCGACATGACGGTAGCCTCTACGGGTCTTGCAGCCAAACGCTTGAAGCAGTGGGGCATGGAATACCAAAGCTCGGTAATCCACTCGGCATCTCATGCCGGTTACTATCCGGATGCCCTGCCTTTGACCTTGAAACTGACTTTCCATCCCAAAACCGGTAAACTCTATGGTGCGCAATGTATCGGTTATGAGGGAGTGGACAAGCGAATCGACCAGATTGCCGGACTCATCAAGCGGGGTGGCACAGTCTACGATTTGATGGAGACGGAGCACACGTATGCACCTCCTTTCTCCTCGGCCAAAGATCCCATCGCCATTGGCGGATATGCAGCATCGAACATTATCAGCGGTGCCATGCCCGTCATCTCTTGGCGCGAGTTGGTGGAAGAGAAGGATAAAGTGATGCTGATAGACACCCGTACGCCCGAGGAGTTCTCTTTCGGCACCATTCCGGGGGCTGTCAATATTCCATTGGACGAAATACGCGGGCATTTGGCAGAGATACCTACGGACAAGCCGGTAGTCCTTTTCTGCGCTGTGGGTCTGCGCGGTTATCTGTCCCTGCGCATCCTGATGGGACGCGGTTATCGCAATGTGCGCAATCTGATAGGTGGTTATAAGACTTATTCTACGGCAACAGCGCCTCTGCCGTCTCCATCTGTTCCGGCGGGCGGTGGCTCTTCTTCTGCTTCTTCGGTCGCCTCTGCTGACGACGGTGCTCCTGCAGCGGCATCTACCTCTAAAAAGGAACCGTTGAAGATAAACGCTTGCGGCTTGCAATGTCCGGGTCCCATCATGCAGGTGAAGAAGGCGATGGACAGCATTGCTGCGGGTGAGCGTGTGGAGATTGTGGCTACCGATGCCGGTTTTGCACGCGATGCTTCTGCCTGGTGTGATACGACGGGAAATAAATTGATAGAGAAGCATGACGAGAAAGGACGCTATACGGTAGTCATCGAGAAAGGCGCTCCGGCTTGCGCATCCGTTTCCAACACTCCCGTAGCCGGGGGTAGGGGAAAGACGCTGATTTTGTTCAGTGACGACCTGGACAAAGCGCTGGCAACCTTCGTACTGGCAAACGGAGCAGCGGCAACGGGACAGAAAGTAACCATTTTCTTCACCTTCTGGGGACTGAACGTCTTGAAGAAAGTGCAGAAACCCAGTGTGCAGAAAGACTTCTTCGGCAAGATGTTCGGCATGATGCTGCCGTCCAGCTCTTTGAAACTGAAGTTGTCGCAGATGAATATGTTTGGCATGGGTAGCCGCATGATGCGCTTCCTGATGAAGCGCAAGGGAGTGGATTCTTTGGAGTCGTTGCGCTCGCAGGCATTGGCGCAGGGAGTGGAATTCATCGCTTGCCAGATGTCTATGGATATGATGGGCATCCAACAAAAAGAACTTCTGGATGAAGTAACTATCGGTGGCGTGGCTACCTATATGGAACGTGCGGACAAGTCAAATGTGAACTTATTTATATAGGGGGACGAGATATGGAGACTTTATGTAAAATCCGTGATGTTTATCGGGCTATTTCCGAGTTCGAGGTGCAGTTTACGCAGATGTACGATTTGTCGCTGAATGAAGGAATGCTGTTGTGCACGCTGCTCAATACTCCTAAGCTGACCTCCAGCGAAATAGCCGAGGCACTGGGTTTGTCTGCCTCCAACACTTCAAAGGTCATTCGCTCTGTCGAGGGAAAGAAGCTCATTACCCGTCTGATAGGTAAGGAGGATAAGCGCCAGATGCGTTTTTCTCTTACGGCAGAAGGCAAGAACCGGATTTCGGATATTAAGAATGCTACTTTCGAATTGTCGGGGTTGTTGCAGCAGGTGGTCAGCCTCGTATAGTTTTGTGTAAAAGCGGATTAATATCGTGTTTGCAGGAAGTTAATATCCTGCGGACACGATATTTGTTTCTTGTATGACACGTTGTTAATTTCTTGTATGACATGTTATAAATATCGTGTATTGCACGCTATTTATACTCAGTCGTATTTTCGTAAAGGAACACAAGCTTGATACCAAAGAAATAAATTGAAACTTCCTATGTCAATTGCTCAATATTGTTTTACTTTGCTCTTAAATAGTAAGCAATACAGCAATCGATATGCAGAAATTATTGTCTTTGCCGCCTAATCTGGTGTCGGCATTCTATGAACTGGAAAATGTAGACCGTACGGAATGGTTTTGTACTTCCGACCCGGTGGAAATGAAACTTGGCTCGGGTGGGGGAACTACCTGGCTCTTGAGAGAATGGCAGAAGGAACGGGATAGGAAGTATTTGGCGGAGGAGCGTATTCCAACAGAAAAGTGCATTCCAACAGAGAAAAGCCTTCCAGCAGAGAAGCGTATTCTGCTGCATGCCGGAGGACAAAGCCGTCGTTTACCGGGATATGCACCGTCGGGCAAGATATTGACCCCAATTCCGGTGTTTCGCTGGGCGCGTGGACAAAAACTGGGACAGAATTTATTATCCCTTCAACTCCCGCTTTACGAAAAGATTATGGAGCGGGCTCCCGAAAGACTGCGTACGCTGATTGCCAGCGGTGATGTGTATATCCGTGCGGAAAAGCCGCTTCAAGAGATTCCTGATGCAGATGTGGTGTGCTATGGACTGTGGGTAGACCCGTTGCTCGCCACACATCATGGTGTGTTTGTCTCAGACAGGAATCGGCCGGAATCCTTGGACTTTATGCTTCAGAAACCCTCTCTGGAGGCATTGGAAAACTTGTCCAAGACACATCTCTTTTTAATGGATATCGGCATCTGGTTATTGAGCGACCGGGCCGTTGACCTGCTGATGAAACGTTCGCAGAAGGCAGATGGGGCTTTGGACGCGGATGCGCCATATTCCGACTTGAAATACTACGACTTGTATGCTGACTTCGGCTTGTCTTTAGGAAATCATCCCCGTATTGAGGACGAAGAACTGAACAGCCTCTCTGTCGCCATATTACCTTTGCCTGGAGGCGAATTCTACCATTATGGAACAAGCCGCGAACTGTTGTCTTCAACCGTTACCTTACAGAATAAGGTCTACGACCAGCGCCGGATTATGCACCGGAAGTTGAAGCCCAATCTGGCCATCTTTGTACAGAATGCGGAAGTGCATGTCCCCCTTGCTTCGAAGAACGACAGCCTTTGGATTGAAAACAGCTTTGTTGGAGCTTCTTGGCGGCTGGGGGCACGGCAGATTATCACGGGTGTTCCCAAGAATGACTGGATGCTGACCATTCCGGACGGTATATGTATTGATATAGTTCCGCTTGCCGACCATCGCTGGGCAGTACGCCCCTATGGTTTTGACGATACTTTTAAGGGAGATATTCGGGATGAAAAGACTCTGTTCCTTGGAATGTCGTTTTTGGAATGGCTGGCCGAACGGGGATTGGTGTCGGAAGACATCACCGGCAGAAAAGATGACCTGCAGGCTGCTGCCATCTTTCCGGTTGTGAAAGATAAAGAGCGGATGGGGACGGTACTTCGATGGATGGTTTCCGAACCGGGCTTGACGGAAGGAAAGGCTGTCTGGCTGGAGAGTCATCGGTTGTCTGCCGACGAAATTTCAGCACAAGCCGACTTGCGTCTGCTGTATGCACAGCGGGAGAGTTTCTGCAAAGGAAACTGGGAAGTGCTGGCACGCAACCATGCAAAGAGTGTATTCTATCAACTCGACTTGATGGATGTGGCCGGTGAATTCCATAAATTCGGCATCGACAAGCCGGAAGTATTACCGACAGACGCTCCGCTGATGCAGCGTATCCATAACCGGATGTTGCGCGCACAGATTGAGAAGCTGGACGGAAGGGACTTCAAGGCAGACGAGCAGGCCGCATTCGGCTTGTTGCGCGAAGGACTGCTGACTGATTTGTATGAACGCAAGAGCAGTCCCCGCCTGAATGTGTATAGTGACCAGATAGTATGGGGGCGTAGCCCCGTACGCATAGATATGGCGGGAGGATGGACAGACACTCCGCCTTACTCCTTGTTTGCCGGTGGGAATGTGGTGAATATTGCCATTGAACTGAACGGGCAGCCGCCTTTACAAGTGTACATCAAACCTTGCGCGGAGCATCGCATCGTGTTGCGCTCCATTGATATGGGAGCCATGGAGGTGGTGAATACTTTTGAGGAATTGCAATCCTATTGCACGATAGGTTCCCCCTTTTCCATTCCCAAAGCAGCATTGGCGTTGGCCGGGTTTGTTCCGGCTTTTTCGGAAACGGTTTATCCATCGCTGGAAAAACAACTGGAAGCCTTTGGCACAGGTATAGAGATTACATTGCTTTCCGCCATACCTGCAGGTTCCGGTCTGGGCACAAGTTCCATTTTGGCTTCTACTGTCTTGGGCTCATTGAGTGACTTTTGCGGACTGATGTGGGATAAGAACGAAATATGCCGCCGCACGCTTGCCTTGGAACAATTGCTGACGACCGGCGGCGGTTGGCAAGACCAATACGGTGGGGTACTGCAAGGCATCAAACTGTTGCAGACGGAGGCTGGATTTGCCCAGCAGCCATTGGTACGCTGGTTGCCCGAGCATTTGTTTGCTCATCCGGAATACCGCGATTGCCATCTGCTGTATTATACGGGCATTACGCGTACAGCCAAGGGCATCCTTGCAGAAATAGTGCGCTCTATATTCCTTAACTCTTCCTTGCACCTGGGGTTATTGGAAGAGATGAAAGCACATGCCTTGGATATGGCCGAAGCCATTCAACGGAATGACTTCAAGGGTTTCGGAACACTGGTAGGCAAGACATGGATGCAGAAGAAGGCACTGGACAGTGGAACAAATCCTCCTGCCGTAGAGGACATTATCCGTCAGATAAAAGACTATACCTTAGGATATAAACTGCCGGGAGCCGGTGGGGGAGGTTATCTGTATATGGTGGCTAAGGATCCGCAGGCAGCCCTGCGCATCCGTGAGACCTTGACGCTGAATGTACCGAATCCGAGAGCCAGGTTCGTAGAAATGTCACTCTCGGATAAGGGATTCCAGGTGTCGAGAAGCTGAAATTCATTATTCATGGTGATACGGCCCCCCGTTCAGTATGTTCATCGCTCGGTAGAGTTGCTCCACAAAGATGAGGCGTACCATCTGATGGGAAAAGGTCATGCGTGAGAGGGACATTTTCTCGTGTGCCGCCTCGTACACTTTTTGGGAGAATCCGTAAGGGCCTCCGATAATAAATACCAGCCGTTTGTTCACGGTATTCATCTTGCGCTTCATATAGTCTGCAAACTCTATGGAGCGCATCTCTTTTCCACCTTCGTCCAGCAGTACGACCACATCTCCCGGCTGGAGGGCTTTCAGTATCAGTTCCCCTTCCTTTTCCTTCTGTACTTCCATAGAGAGGCTCTTGGTGTTTTTCAGTTCGGGGATGACCTCCATCTCGAATGAGATATAGCGCTTGGTGCGTTGCACATAGTCGTTGATGGCTGTTATAAAGTGTTGTTCTACAGTTCGTCCTACGACGAGCAGAGTCGTTTTCATGCTGGTTCTGTTTTGATTAGCGCACAAATTTAGTATTTTTTTATTGTATTTTGAGACAAATGCTTACCTTTGCCTATCATAAATACTTGTGAAAATGAAAAAACGGGTAATCTTTTTGTTGACCGGTCTCTTCATTTGGACGTCTGTGCTGCTGGCCCAGAACGTTCCCGAGGGAGTGATTGGAGCCTTCAAGGAAGGAAACTCTCAGGAGCTCAACAAGTATCTGGGTGAAAAGGTCGATTTAATCATTCAGAATAAGTCGACCCACGCCGACAAGCGGACGGCAGAGGGCACAATGGCTGCTTTCTTCTCCAACCACAAGGTCGGCGGTTTTAATGTGAACCATCAGGGGAAACGTGATGAGTCAGGTTTCGTCATCGGTACCTTGATGACCGCAAATGGAAACTTTCGGGTGAATTGTTTCTTCAGAAAAGTACAGAACAAATATGTCATACATCAAATAAGGATAGATAAAACAGATGAATAAGGAAGAAGAATTGATTGACAGGCTGATAGACCTGGCTTTCGCCGAAGATATAGGCGATGGAGACCATACAACCCTTTCGTGCATTCCTGCTACGGCAATGGGCAAGTCCAAACTGCTGATAAAAGAACCGGGCATACTGGCCGGTATCGAGATAGCCAAGGAGGTGTTCCGTCGTTTCGACCCTACCATGAAGGTGGAAGTGTTTATTAATGACGGTACAGCCGTAAAGCCGGGTGACGTGGCCATGATTGTGGAAGGCAAGATACAGTCGTTGCTGCAAACGGAGCGTCTGATGCTGAACATCATGCAGCGCATGAGTGGCATTGCCACCATGACACACAAGTATGCCGAGCAACTGAAAGGTACGAATACCCGTGTGCTTGATACCCGTAAGACCACTCCGGGCATGCGTATCCTCGAGAAAATGGCGGTAAAAATCGGTGGCGGTGTAAACCACCGTATCGGCTTGTTCGATATGATTTTGCTGAAAGACAACCATGTGGACTTTGCCGGAGGAATCGACAAGGCCATCAACCGTGCGAAGGAATATTGTAAGGAAAAAGGTAAAGACCTCAAGATAGAAATAGAAGTGCGCAACTTCGACGAATTGCAGCAAGTGCTCGACTTGGGCGGTGTAGACCGTATCATGTTCGACAACTTTACGCCGGCAATGACAAAGAAGGCGGTGGAGATGGTAGGTGGCCGCTATGAAACGGAATCTTCCGGCGGCATCACGTTTGATACGCTCCGCGACTATGCCGAATGCGGTGTAGACTTTATTTCCGTAGGAGCTTTGACTCACTCTGTGAAAGGATTGGACATGAGCTTTAAAGCATGTTGACAAAGGCGGAAAGCATTATTGCAGAATAATAAGGAAAGCCTCTCATAAAGAATGCTGCACTACGGCAGATTTATGAGAGGCTTTCTCTTGATAACCGGTATAGTAATGGCACTCGGAAAAAACAGATGGTGTATTTGGGAGAAACAGATGGTCTGTTTGGGGCGGATAGATGATGCGTTTGGCTGTAACGGATGATGTGTTTCAATGGATAAATAGCGTAGGAAGATATGAAAAACATAACATGGAATAAAGTAAAAACAACTGTCAAAAATTGGCAAGTGGGAGACTACATCCGGCAGACTTCCATTGTGGTGATTGGTGTACTGATTACCTTTGCCGGTAGTGAGTTGGTTTCTCAAAACTCCGAGAAGAAAGATATTCAAGCCACCATGTCGCTGATTAGGGATGAACTGAAAAGTAACCGGGAAAATTATAAGAGTATCGTTTCAGAGTTTAGAGAGGATGAACGTCTTTCCAGCTTATTGGTGGAGCATGACTTAAAGCATCGGACGATACCGGAAGATTCATTGATACAGTTCCGCTTTCTTATGGGGCATATCCGCAGTTTTTATTATAGTCAGAATGCATTGGATATACTTAAAAACTCCATGTTGATGCAGAAGATTTCAGATAAAGAGCTACTGTTGCAGTTGACCGGAATCTATGAAGTATTGGATGGATTTAAGGCGACTATGAATGGCTATTACGATATGAAGGACGAAATTATGGTTCCTTTCCATTTGGCATTGACTGACGAACAGACGGACCAGATAAATCGTGGAGGATATGAGGCATGGGATATTTACTTGTCGGACAGGTCAGTACGGAACTTTGTCAGGGTAGCGCAGAACTATTTCACGCCGGACTATGTAGAACGTGTGGGAAAGCGTATAGACGAGGCAATACAAGCGCTTGAAAAAAAGTATCATTTAGAATGAAAAGATATGGGAAAGACAAGCTTTAACAGGTTGAACCATAAGATAAAAAGCTGGCGCATAGGTGATTATTTCCGTCAGTTCAGTATTGTGGCTGCGGGCATCATTGTCACTTTCTGGGGAAACGACCGGATTACCGAGAACGCCCGCCAAAAGGAAGTGCGTGCTACGATGCAGCTGATAACGGAAGAGTTGGAATATAATAGGCAGGAGCTCCGTAATATAAAGCACTTGTTGGATATTGACATACACATGAGTCTGCTGTTGAAGGAACATGATATGGATGTATCCAAGATACCGACAGATA
>ERZ778516.2751-NODE-2751-length-11305-cov-3.595822_pt1 | contig 11305 bp, 7 predicted proteins | sample MGYA00510342_ERZ778516 | MGnify/ENA primary metagenome ERZ778516 (study PRJEB29527, sample SAMN07138961) | mouse gut metagenome | material: feces | host: mouse | place: China:Nanjing | collected 2016-01-25 ...
TTCTTCAATCCGTTCACGTTCCGCGTGTATATCTCCATTTGGGAAACAAAAATCAGCAGAAAGCACGTAGAGTTCCCTCTCCTGTAAAATACTGGAACGGTAAGAAAATTTAAGTTCCTCTTTTTCCATGGCAACAATTTCCCCGCTGCCGGTAAGTACCTGCACACGCGAGATAAAATCCGCAATCTCACCGCCGTATGCCCCCGCATTCATATAGATGGCACCGCCGATACTGCCGGGGATTCCAGCCGCAAAGGCAAAACCTGCCCCGCCGCGCGCCGCCACCTCCTTCGCAAAAACCGAGAGAGCCACACCTGCGCCCACCCGCGCCGTAAGGGACTCCTCCCCTTCCTCAAAAGAAAGAACACCTGTCTGACAAAGTTTTATGACCGTTCCCCTGTAGCCCGCATCCGCCGCAAGCAGGTTGCTCCCGTTGCCAATCAAAAAATAAGGCATCCCCTCACTCTTGCAAAGTGCGATGATGTGGGGAAGCTCCTCCCCTGCCGCACAAACAAAATAGTCTGCCGGACCGCCAATCCGAAATGTCGTATGGCGGCCAAGCAGCTCATTTCTTTGTACCCTGTCTTCGTTTACAATCGCAACCAGTTTTTCATAAAAATCCTGCTCCACTGCATTTCCCGCCGTTTCTGTAAGATTTCTTTGCGCCCACCTGCAAAAAAGCAGGTAGGGCACATTCTTTATGCAACCTTTACACTATAACATAATTTTATGCAAATGACCATTATTTCATCCTAAGATTTTGATTTTTGTATATTGTGCTGTGTTTCCCCGGTTTTTTTTCTGTTATTCCGGCAGTTTCATGGAACTAAATCCCCGCAGCAAGCCACGCGCTGCCGTAAATCCCCGCATCGTTTCCAAGTTCGGCAAGACAAAATCCCTTGCCCTGCAACGCGAAGAGAATGTTTTCATTATAGTGCCTGCGCACCGCATCAATCAGGATTTCCCCGGCGCGCGAAACACCGCCTCCTATCACAAAGACCTGCGGGTCAACCGTTGCCGCCACATGCGAGAGTGCCAGTGCAAGATAGCGCCCAAGCTCATCCACAAGTTCCAGTGCAACCAAATCTCCTTCTTTTGCACAGTCAAAAATAATTTTTGCACTCAGCTCCCCATATTCCCTAAGCTTTGTCGGGGCATCATCGTTTGCAAGTTTCTTCTTGGCCATGCGGACAATTCCGGTCGCCGATGCGTACTGCTCCAGATGCCCATGTCCTCCACACCCACAGGCATCCTCCTCCCCACTGTTTACAATCATATGACCGATCTCGCCGCCCGCACCGTTGCTGCCCGCAACCATCCTGCCGTTAAGTATCACACCGCCGCCCACACCCGTGCCAAGCGTCACCATGATCACATCCTCATAGCCCCTGCCGCCGCCTTTCCACATCTCCCCGAGCGCCGCCACATTCGCGTCATTCCCTGCCTTAACAGGAATGCCCGTCATCTCCTGCATAATCTTTGCTGCCGGGGTAATGTCCCAGCCAAGATTGGCGCATTTTAACACCGTGCCGTCCGCCCTGACAGGTCCCGGGATGCCGAGTCCAATCCCGCATACTTCCTCTTTTTGAATGCCCCTCTCCGCACATTTTTCAAGAATGGCTGCCGCGACATCCGAAAGGATATGCGCTCCCTTCTCCTCCCGCCTTGTCACAATCTCCCACTTTTCAATCAACTCCCCATCCTTTGTAAAAAAACCGCATTTGATGGTGGTTCCGCCGATATCAATTCCAAAAATATACCTTCCCATTTTATTCTTCTTCCCCCTCACTGCTGTTTTTCATCAGGTTGCTTGTCACGCGCTTGTACAGTTCCTGCGCCGCGTTGTAGCCCATTTTTTTCTGGCGGAAATTGACCGCCGCCGTCTCGCAGATAATCGCTAAGTTGCGCCCAGGACGAATCGGGATATTGTGGCAGACCACCTTGTTGCCAAGAAATTCCGTATATTGTTCCTCAAGTCCCAATCTGTCGTACTCCTTCTCCTTATCCCACTCCTCAAGGTTAATCACCAGGTCGATGGACTGCGTATTTTTTACACTCTCCACACCAAAAAGTGTCTTTACATTGACAATTCCAATCCCCCTAAGCTCTATAAAGTGCCTAGTGATATCCGGTGCCGTACCCACCAGGGTATCGTCGCTCACCTTCTTGATCTCCACCACATCATCCGTCACAAGGCGATGCCCGCGTTTTAAGAGTTCAAGGGCAGCCTCGCTCTTGCCAATCCCGCTCTCGCCCATTATCAGGATGCCTTCCCCATAGACATCGACAAGCACGCCGTGGATGGAGATGCGCGGCGCAAGTTCCACGCCAAGCCACCTTATCACCTCCGCCATAAACGAGGAAGTGGACTTTGCAGTGCGCAAAATCGGCACGCCGCACTCCACACCGATCTTACGGAATTCTTCCGAAACTTCAATATTGCGGCAGAACACAATGCACGGCATCTTAAAACTCATAAGCTTGCGCATAATGCCAATGCCATGGTCTTTATCCATTTTCTGAATAAACGCATTCTCCACATTCCCTATAATCTGAATGCGCTCCGAGTCAAAATAGTCGAAAAAACCTGTTAACTGCAAGGCAGGGCGGTTGATCTCCGCCTGGGAAATCTTGATGCCTGAAAGATCGATTTCCGGCGTGCAGTTCTCAAGTTCCATCTTCTCCACCAGCTTTTTTAAACTAACTGTATACATTGCCATATCCTCCATCTTTTGGATCTAAATCCAATTTTGGATCTAAATCCAATTTTGGATTTTAAATCCGTATTTTGGATTTTTAGTCCCTCTTATTTCTCATTCTACCACAACCTCTGCCACTTGAAAAGGGGTTGGCACCGTTTTTGCACTTTTTCTTTTATTTCGTCCCAAATTATCCCTGATAAAACGGAACCATTTTTTGTAAAACGCATAAAATGAAAATGGGGATTTCCATTTTAACTTGATTTTTATTCCCCCTTATGTTAAGATACCCGTAACAGAAATGTCTTCCGGTTATTTTCGCATAATTTTCCCCCGCAGGATAAAAAACGCGCACCGGTTATTTTGCGGTTTTATGCATCGGGATATATCCGGATAAAATTAGCGCCATGTACCTGCACAGACAGGTTGACGAGGTGGGGAGTGTTCGAAAATTCGGCGGGGACTCCCCCGTGGTTCTGAACATGTTACGTGCCGACAAACCAGCGGGCAACCGCCACACAGAAACGGCACGCTCAGAAGCGGTATTCTTCTTTTTCCGGTGCATTTTAAGAAAATCGCAAAAAATAATACGGCTGGAAGATGGCCTGTTAAACCAGGTCTTATTTTCTTTGCCCAAAATATGACGGAGGATTTTTTTATGTGCGGAATTATCGGATTTACCGGCTGCGGGCGCGCAAAAGACGTGCTGCTTTCAGGGCTTTCTGCCCTTGAGTACAGGGGCTATGACAGTGCGGGGATCTCCTGTTTTACGGGGGACGGAAAAATTACAACCATCAAATCAGTGGGAAAAGTTTCCAAATTAAGAACACAAGTCCCGGAGGAGTTTTCCTCCACCTGCGGCATCGGCCACACCCGCTGGGCAACACATGGCGGGGTTTCACAAGCGAATGCCCACCCACACTCCTGCGGCAGGGTGACACTGATCCACAACGGTATTATCGAAAACTATCTCTGCCTGCGCGACGAACTTTCTGCCACGGGGCGCACACCTGTTTCCGGCACCGACAGCGAGATCGCCGCAATGCTGATTGACAGCCTTTATACGGGCGATGCCCGCGCAGCAATCGCTGCCGCTGCGGCACGCCTAGAGGGGGCTTACGCTTTCTGCATCCTTTTTTCCGACCAGCCGGAAAAGATTTACTGTATCCGCAAGGGCAGCCCTCTGGTAGCCTGCCAGACCAAGATGGGCTCTATTATCGCCTCGGACATGGTTGCCCTCCTGCGCTACTCAAAAGACTATTTTGTATTGGAAGAAGACCTGATTGCCTGCCTGACACATGATGAGATTACGGTTACAACGCTCGATGGCAGAACCGTGGCACCTGATTACCTGACTGTGACCTGGGATGTTTCCTCAGCACAGAAAAATGGCTTTAACCACTATATGGAAAAGGAGATCCATGAGCAGCCCGACGCACTTTTGCGCACTATCACGCCGCGGCTTGTAAAATATGTGGAGAACGGGGAATCCTACATGCTGCCGGACTTTACGGCGGACGGCATACCGGATTCACTCTTCTTGGGGCTTTCCCGCATTGTTATCACCGCCTGCGGCACAGCGATGCACGCGGGAATGATGGGAAAAATTCTTTTTGAGGAGCTTCTTCATATCCCTGTCACGGTTGATATCGCCTCGGAATTCCGCTACCAGAACCCGATCCTCTCAGAGGACACACTGGTCATCACAGTTTCCCAGTCCGGTGAAACCGCCGACACGCTCGCCGCTCTCCGCCTTGCCATAGAAAGCGGTGCCAGGACACTCTCCATTGTCAATGTCAAGGGGTCTTCCATCGCCCGCGAAAGTGCGCATGTCTTTTACACGCACGCGGGTCCGGAAATCGCGGTTGCAAGCACCAAAGCCTACACCGCCCAGCTCGCCGCCTTTTACATGATTGCGTTCCGCGCCGCCTTCGCCGCACGCCGCCTTTCTATCGGGGAATGTGCAGAATATACCAAAGGACTTTCCTTAATGATCCCGGCTCTTACAAAAGTGCTTGAGCGCGGGGAGGAATTTGCGGCAATCAGCCGCCATCTAATCAAGGCAACCGATCTCTTCTTTATCGGGCGCGGCATGGACTATGCCCTTTCCTGTGAGGGTTCAATCAAATTAAAGGAAATTACCTACATCCATTCGGAGGCGTATGCTGCGGGTGAATTAAAGCATGGCACTCTCTCCCTAATCGCGCCGGATGTGCCTGTGATCGCGCTTGCAACACAGCACAATGTCCTTGCCAAAATGGTATCAAATATCAAGGAAGTGCGCGCCCGCGGCGCTTTCGTTATCCTTGTGGCTGCAAAGGATGCCGGCATTGAGCCGGAGTTGTATGATTTCTGCATCGAACTGCCGGAAACTTCAGACCGGTTTGCACCTTTTACTGCGGCGGCGGTATTGCAGCTTATCGCCTACCATACCTCCTTCCTCCGCGGGCTTGATGTTGACCAGCCAAGACATCTCGCCAAATCAGTGACGGTTGAATAAGTGTGAAATGGATTATGAGCGCTACCCCTTGATAAAACCGGAAAGTTGCAGACTTTATCAACTAAAAAGAGAAGGGACTGACATTTTGTGTCAGTCCCTTCTCTTTTTTTTCCTAGTAGCTAACCAAAACTGCTGCGTTCGCTGATGCGAGTTCGAGGTTGGTTGTGCTGGTCTGGTTCACTGCTTTTTTGCGGATATAGATTGTGCTGCCCGCCGGGGCAGTCCTCTGGGAAATCGAAACAGTCTTTGCTGATACCACCGATTTCCAGGATGCTTTTGCAGCATTAAAAGGAATTCCCGGTTTTACTACCGTATATTCATAAGGGGTTGCCTTGCTCGCCTGCGGGAAGCTCAGGTAAAATTTTCCCTCCTTAACTTCGGAAGAATATTCTGCCGTGGTCGGTGCAGGGCGTTGAGCCGGAATCTCTAACACAAAGGTCTTAGAATGCGGCGACCGTGCGGTTGCCTTCTTGCGGAACCACAAAACCTTATCCTGCCCTGACCCGCCAAGTGCCCCCGGAGCAAGCAAATCAAGCGACATCGCCTTGCCCGCCTGTGTCCAGGTATTGCCGTTGTCAAGGGAATACTCCATCGAAGTGGTGGTATTTACCGTAAGTTTCGCCCCGTTTACTTTAAGTTTCGGCGCGTTCGCATACTTGGTAATACTAACCTTTATTTCCTTGCCAGGCCGCCTTCCCATATCAAGTTTACCGTCCTTTACGACCGCGTTAATCCCCGAAATCCGCACGTAGATTGAAGCGCCCGAAACACGGAATTTCTCGAGTTCCTGGCAGAATGCGGAGCCCTTCGTCTTCGCTTCTTCCACGGAAACTTCCGACCACTGGTAGGAAGTGGTCTTGCGCCACTGAAATTTATCCACACCGCTCGGAAGACCGGTAAATACCAGCGTACCGCTTACCTTGTCAAATTTGACCTTGTACTTGCTCTCCTTCGCCGGTATTGTGACAGTCACAATCTCCTCGTTCTTGTCACCCTTTACATTGATCTCCCCGCTTGTAGTAGACTTGATCCAGGAAATATCAACAATATACTTCCCGTCAGACTGTTTTTGTGCTTCCCACCAGGTCTTTTTTGACTTATCACTGAAATAGACCGCCGTATTATCCTCGCCGTTTACCGTAAGCCAAAGATTTTCATAGTCGATGGCTTCCACCTTGACCGGCTTTTCCGTTGGTGTTGGTGTCGGTGTCGCGTCCGCTGCCAGGGAGCGCACACAGCGCCCCCCGACTGCAATCAAAAGCCCAAGGCACAAAACCAGCAAAAGCCGCTGTATTCTTTTTAATTCTTTCATGATTTATACCCTGCCTTTCAATTAATTTTTGTTGAGGGTCAGCCAGAAACTCGTACTTACAATACTGCCGTTGTCCAGTTCAAATACCACCGGCAGTGTCAGGCTTGTTTTATCTGCCGGCAACTGTAATGCCTTCAGATCCAGGTTGCTTAACGTAATTGTAATTTCCTTGCCACCGCCAAGAATAGCAGTCTTGAACACCGTGCCATTCCAGCTCATCTTGCTGACTGCAACCCCGTCCTTTGAAAAGGTTAACTTAATCTGGATTGTCGGCTCAGGCTCTTTTTCATCCGAACCAGAATTTCCAAGTCCGTCCAGACCAACACCCTCATAGATAACAATCCTGTTATTCTCGCTTGTCACCGCAGCGTCCTCGAACAGCTTCACACTCACCCCGGAAGTAACCTTCTGTCCGTTATCCATCTCAATAACAATCGGATATGATGTATTAAGTTTTGTGTCCGGCTTAAAGAACGCCGCATCAAAAGCTTTCTCCTCAACCGTCACCACATAATTCCCGCTGCCATCCGTCCTTTCCGACCACATTGTACCCTTTGCCAGTTCATCACCCCGGAAAGTAATCTTGCTGATCCTGGTCTTTTGGCGCTTTTCTGGATCTGTTTCTGTTTCATCCTTCTTTATGCTAAGACCCGGCACAATCGTAAATTCATACTTGCCCGTCTGGTTTGCTGTCTTCCTATGTGTCACTGAAAAAGAAGCCGCTGTCTTAACAGATGCCCCGCTAAGCACGGTAAGCGTAACCTTGCCTTCGATCTTCTCCCCATTTTTAAGGGTGATAATAACCGGCTGCGCCTTATCGCGGGTTTTCACTGCCTCCTCGTAAGCTGTGGTATCCGTAATCGATACGTTAATAACATCCGTTCCGGTCTTGGTTGTTGTAAATGCCAGTTCCTTTGAGCCGCAGGTGATTTTTGAAACATCCGTATCATAGCTTGATACCGTAATCTTAAATTCCAGATGCTCAGGATTCCTTCCCTCCATCTTGGTCAGGGATACTTTGCCATCCACCACCGTCACATCATCAACCTGATCCGCATCCCCACTAGGATCGCCAGGTGCAACCGCACTTTCCGCCGGATACTCTTCCACGGTATAAGTCCACGCCTCCGACTCCGGCTGGTAAACCGTCTTGCTCTCAAGACGGCCTGCCTTGCGCACATAGACGGTGGAGCCCTGCGGTGCCTTCTCCTTGGTAATCAGAACAGTTTCCGATGTGATGGAAGTCCACTTTGCATCCTCCTCCAAAGTTTCATCCGCCGCCACAATCGTATATTCATATGGATTCTTGCTCGACGGCTTTTCTCTGGTTACCTCATCATCCTTTTTCCTCTCCGGAATTTTAAGCTCAAGTGTCGCGGAGTTCTTAAACGAATGTTCAATATCGCTATCCGCCTCCTCCTGCGCCTTCACTGTAATCACCGCATTGGCGGACGGAAGTTTCTTCTCAGTTGCCGCCACGCGCACGAAGACGCGCGTATCCCTTGCGGAACTGCTGTAATCGACAAATGCTGTTGTTGCGATCTGTCCAAGGTCAAGGGTCTTGCCCTCAACTTTTACCCATTCGTCGTCACCCTCAACCTGGTATTCCTGCTTGTCATTGACAGTTAACACACCCGCCGTCTTCATCGTAAGCGACGGTGCTGCCGCCTGCTTTGTAAGGCTGACCTTAACTTCCTTTGACGGGCGCGCGCCGGCGTTCGAAGCTGTGCCTTTTTCCTGTTGTGTGCGAAGGTAAAGGGACGCACCCTTTGCATAAAGTCTTTGCATCTGCTCAACCGTCGTATCATCCACCGGCTGCCAGGTGGTGGAATCCGCCTTGCGCCAGTACAGCGGACGATTCTCCGAACCCTCCGCCTCAAAGCTCTCGTCAATACAATTATACTTTACTTTCAGGTACTTGTTCTGTACCGGCAGTGTTACCGAAAGAACCTCGTCCGACTTATCGCCCTTTAATGTCAGCACATAGTCCTTCGTCTTCTTGACCCAGGAGATATCAAGCACGTACTCGTTATTCACGAACGTGCCAAGCGCACACTCCCAGTTCTTCATCTTCGAATCCGAGTAATACAGATACGAATCGGAAGAAGACGTACTAACCGTCAATGTTTCCGCCTCATAGTCGATCTCCACAACCGAGAGCTTGCCCGCCGCCTGCGTCCGCATAAACGGTGCCGCAATCATCGCCGCCGCAAGCAGAAGCAAAAAGGCCAACACTTTTCCCTGTTTTCTTTGCATCCTGTTCCTCCATTCTGACCTGCGGCACAGCCCGTACATCCTGCGTCTGACGGCAGGGGCTCCTGCCTGCCATACAACAGCATATAATGCCGCATAATCCGCATCGTCTGATTTGTTTGTCACATCCTTAATTTTTATATCGGCATAACCCCTTGAAATCTTTAGTTAATTCTCTCCTGTCCGCAAAAATTCTCTGCATTACTCCCCTTTTTTCCAGGGCGAATCAATATACTGTCCGGCATTTGGCATTTTGGTCGGTATCGCGATGGTAGGGGTCGGGCTTGGGGTTGGGGTCGGACGGTGTTCATAGGCATAGTCAGCGTCCTCCTCCGTCATCAGCGCCCCTGCGGTATAATTGACCGCCGCATTCCACAAAAGCCAGCCCGTATGCCCGCTGTCGTAAGTTGCCTCGATCTCCTCCCTCACCTGTTTCGGACCATACTTAATATAGTGGCGCAGGTAGGATGCCGTAAAATCCTGCAGCCACGGGCGCACTTCTGCGCGTTTCCGGTATTCCGGAATTCCGGAGAGCACTTTATTCGAATCCTCAAGCGCAGCGTAGATCATTTTGTACGGCTCCGTATCCGGATGCGCTATCCCATAATAACCGTCAGAATAATGCGACGGATAAATCATCGGACAAATATAATCCAGGTACAGTGCTAACTCCTGGTAATCCTGCCCGACAATCCTCTGATCCACGGCACTTCGGATTACCGCGCCGAACAAATCGGCAGAAACATAGATTCCCATGGGCTTAATTTTCTCACACATATATTTAACCGCCGCGGAAATAGCCTCAATCTTTGTCATTTCCCCGTCCCCATATACCAGCTCGGAAATCTTTCCCTCCGTGGGGAAGCGGATATAGTCAAAATTAATCTCGTCAAAACCGGTATCCGCGATATTCTGCGCGATCTCAACATAATAGTCTAACACTTCCTGCTCGGTTGGGTTCAGCCATCCAAGCCCCTTGTAATCCTTGTATACGCTCCCATCGCTAAGATGCAGCCCAAGCTTTGGCTCGGTGCGCACCAGCAGCGGATCTTTGAATGTGACAACGCGGGCAATCAGATAGACACCATGTTCTTTCATTGTGCTGACAAAATTCTCGATATCCGGGATAAAAGAACGCGCTGTACCAAAACGGTCAATCAGTTCTCCAGACATCTCATAGGTGATGCGCCCATCATCATCCTTTATATCAATAACAATTGTATTCAGTTCCGTCTCGTCAATCAGATTTAAGATATAGTCAAGCTTGTTCCTAATCGCATCCGAAGTTACATAGATCCCCTTGGAGCGGGTTTTTGTCCTGGTATCCACAAAGTCCTCCATCCAGAGTTCCTCCGTCGGGATAACCACCTCCACCTCGTCCTCCTTCGTTGGCACCACCCACATGCCAAACGGTCCTGCCTCCTTTTGTTCCTCCGTCCCATCTTCCTTTCCGGTAACAACCGGCTCCTCTGTTGGAGTGGCAACCGGGGTCGGCTCCTCGGATGATAATTTTTCCTGCGGCTCATTCATGCGCTCTTTCAACGTTAAAAAGACAAAGACACCCACCGCAACCGCCGCCAGAAAAATCAAAAGCATCAGGACTGTTTCCCTGCCCCGTATCTTCCTTCTTCGGCGGCTATCCTTTGTAAAATCCAACCCGCCTTTTCTCCTGCCCATCACACACCTCACTTCTTGCGCCATACGGCAAAACCGGCTATCAGGGCTTGCCCTGCCGCCGGTTCATCCTCCCGCTTTTCTAAGCGTTTGCTGTTTTTTTCTTTTTATACACTGCGCGAATACATTCACTGCTTGAATACATTCATTACTTAAATATCATCTTTTTACCTTTACTCAGGCTTTTCCGCAGCAGAACTTATACTTTTTTCCGCTCCCGCAAGGGCATGGCTCATTCCTCCCGATCTTTCTGCCCTTTACGACCGTGCCGGACTTCTTCTGCTCAAGGAACAATTCTTTTCTGCGCTCTTTTGTAAGCAGCGAGTCCCATGCAGGCAGATTATAAAGCCAGTCCGCTTCCGCCTTCACCATCTCCTTATAGAGGATTTCCTTATTATATCCCAGATTAACCTGTGTTTCCTCGGTCATCTCCTCAATCGGGTTCGGCTTTACAAGGCTGTCGTTGATGCCGTCCAGGAATCCGGTTATAATCCTGATGGATGTCCCATATTTTTCTGCTAGCTCCTTTACCGTGCCGGTAACCACCTCGCCCGGTGCCGCAAGAAGCTTTTCATAAATCCCCTTCTCGACAGCAAAATACTTGCCCCAGTAGAGCTGGCCTTCCTTCTTGTTCATATCCTGCGAGTATGCTTCCTCTCTCCATTCCTGCAATAAACTCATAACAATCCCCCGTTTCTTTTCCTTTCATTTTATAATTTGTTTTGAATAATCCCCGGAATTCGGGTTATACTTCTACTATCCACTTCAGAGTGGTGCCGGTTCCGGAATCCCCCCTCCGGTTCCGGCGAATACAAAAGATAAGGGAAAAATACTTATCCTCCCCTTTTTGGGAACTGCCACATATTG
>ERZ778516.2755-NODE-2755-length-11268-cov-4.430572_pt1 | contig 11268 bp, 11 predicted proteins | sample MGYA00510342_ERZ778516 | MGnify/ENA primary metagenome ERZ778516 (study PRJEB29527, sample SAMN07138961) | mouse gut metagenome | material: feces | host: mouse | place: China:Nanjing | collected 2016-01-25 ...
GGTAGTTTTTCTGGTGATGGATCCGGGTTATAGTGCGGCGAACCGCTGTCAGATTGAAAAAAATGCAAAGCGGCTTGCCGTGCCGGTTGATATCTTTGAATCCGCCATATTTGAATCCGTTTTCGAGATAGAGAAATCCCCGTGTTACCTGTGCGCACGTATGCGGCGGGGGTATCTCTACAGCCGGGCAAGGGAACTTGGCTGCAATAAAATTGCGCTCGGGCATCACTATGACGATGTGATAGAAACCATTTTGATGGGGATGCTCTACGGGGCGCAGATTCAGACAATGATGCCGAAACTGCACAGTACAAATTTTGAAGGGATGGAGCTGATCCGCCCGATGTATATGGTGCGGGAGGATGATATCAAAGCGTGGCGGGATTATTATGGGCTGCGCTTTTTGCAGTGTGCCTGCAAGTTTACCGAGTGCAACTGCGCCAGGGGCACGGGCGATACAAATTCAAAGCGCCTTGAGATTAAGGAGCTAATACGGGAATTAAAGAAGAAGAATCAATATGTGGAGGGAAATATTTTTGCCAGCGTGGAAAATGTCAACCTAAGTACGGTGATCGCCTACAAGGAGCGGGGTGTGCGGCATAATTTTCTCGAGTGGTATGATGAGTGGTCGGGGGAGGGGGAAGAACAGACAGAGGGTGCACCGGAAGGAGATACAAAATGAGCAAGGAGCAGTTTGCGCGGACGGAAAAATTGCTGGGGAAGGAGGCTGTACAACGCCTTTACTCGGCAAGGGTGGCGGTGTTTGGTATCGGGGGAGTCGGAGGTTATGCCGTGGAGGCATTGGCGCGCAGCGGGGTCGGTGCGCTTGATTTAGTTGACAGCGATACAGTCTGTGAATCAAACTTAAACCGGCAGATTATTGCCCTACATAGCACGATTGGCCGCAGTAAGACGGAGGTTATGAGGGAACGTATTTTTGATATTAATCCACAGATAAATGTAAATGTGTATGATTGCTTTTTCCTGCCACAAAATGCGGGGGAATTCCCTTTTTCCGAATATGATTATGTGGTGGATGCGGTCGATACAGTAACCGCAAAGCTGGAGCTTATTCTGCGGGCAAAGGAAGCGGGGGTACCCATTATCAGTTGTATGGGGGCGGGAAATAAACTTGACCCGACACAGTTCAGGGTTGCGGACATTTATCAGACAAAAATATGCCCGCTCGCAAAAGTGATGCGGAGGGAACTGAAAAAGCGGGGTGTGGAACAGTTAAAGGTCGTATATTCGGAGGAAGAGCCGGTGGGGGTGGGTGAGGAAAGACCTACAGAGGACTTGGCAACGCGCAAATATATGGAGGATGAAAGCGGGTATCACGGTGACAGGGAAGTGAAAAAAGGGGAAGTACCACAGGCGGATAGCAGGGAGCGCCGCAGCACACCTGGAAGCATCGCTTTTGTGCCCTCGGTGGCGGGTTTGATCTTGGCGGGGGAGGTTATTAAGGATATCGCATTTGGCAGGTTTAAAGATTGAACGGATCGGGGCGGGGATATAAAAAAATCGTGTTAATATGCCGATATAGTGAGTAAGTCATGACACAGGGAATAAGTGGGCGTGAAATTATACAATGTTGAAACAATAAAGAATAGAAGCGGTAAGATGTTGTTTGAGGGGTTGTTTGATAGTGGGGATATTCGGTTATTACTTATAAATCGGGTTTGGGCGGATTTTTTATAGATGACAGGGGGGATTGGTTATGAACGGGGTTGAACTGGGAAATATTTACGGTCAAATGGCGGCGGGGCAGCAGAAAAATCGTCCGGAAAGTACAGGGGGTGTCCGAGGGGCGCGGACAATACAGGAAGCATCGGCACGGTATGATCGGGCGGAAGTGCCAAAATCCGGAAGTGGAAGTGCGGTGTCTTATACCAGAGGTGAGCCAGGTGCAGGAAAAATTAATTATGCGCATATGGGAAGCCGCCCGGCAAATGCTCATGCGGAAAATCCAGGAAAATTCCATTTTAACCATGCGGGGAGCCATCAGGGTGCAAATAATGTCCCGTGGAACCTGTCCGGAAAAAATAATAACCCGGATCTGCAAAATCCTGATAAAACCGGGAAAACTGAAAATCCCTTAAAGGAGAGCGGGGCGGGGGGAAAACCTGTTGATGGGGCAAACCAGAATAACCGGAATAATGTAAATAATTTAAATTCCCAGTCCACCCGCACCGGCATTGTGGCGAATGGTGTGGGTCAGGCAAATAATTTAAGCATGGTTGACCGACAGCGCCTTGCGCGGCAGAAAAAGGAAAAAGCAAAAGCCAAAAAGAAAAATCTTAATTATAACCGCCGCGAAGTATCCGCCCAGGTTCTTCGCGCGAGCAAGCTTGGCATGGCAGCCAGGGCGCTTGCCACGGCGCGCACCAAGGCAAGTTCGCTGCGTCGTCTAGTCGGGACGGGTCAGTATGATGAAAATGAGCTTAGAATTGCGATTGCCCATGCCGAGAGTATCGTGAAAACGGCGAAAAAGAAACTTGGAAACTTAAAGGAAGAACAGATTAAGGAGAAGCGCGTATCGAGGGAAAAACAGGCGAATGAGCTGAAAAAGCAGGTGAAACGGCAGCGTGTCCGCGCGAAACGCCAGCAGATAAAGCGCGAACTTGCCGCCCAGAAAAATCATGTAGAGCAGCAGATGAAAGCGAAGGAAATGCGCTGCAAGCGCTTAAAACGCAGGCATCGCGGCGAGGAATTAGCGGATGTTGCAAAGGCAGATTTAAAATATATCAAGGACTTACAGCAGTACCGCCGCTATGGGGATGCGGGTAACAGCAGCCGGAGTGTTGATACGACTGGCACGGCAGCACTTGAAATCGGGGATACTGCCATGCGGTTAAGCGATCTGGAACGCACGGAGCAGGCGCTAAAGTATGAGGAACAGCAGATGGGGCAGGATAATGCTGCTTTCTCGGGCAGTTCGGCTTCGGGCACCATTGATTTTTCCGTAGGGGATTCTTCGGGGCAGATAAGTTCTTCCGGTGACAGCGTGGCAGCGGATGTCGCCGCGGTCGGCGTGGCGGTGGATGTTTCGCTGTGACAGGATAGACTGGCGGACAGCATGAGGCGTAAATGTCAATAATAAAGATCCGGCGCATCGATCACAATGCGCAGGGGGAAAGCACTTTGTATGAGTTGACGTAAAAATCGGTCAAAAACATACACGAAAGAATTCGTCCGGACGGGCCGGTGGCGGTTCACTTGCCTTTCTGGACGATTTTGTGCGTTCCGAGGCAAAATTTTTCCGCGCTGCCGAACCGGAAGGGGGCGCGGGGAAGTGTTGATGGTTGGCTGCAAAAGTTAAAATGGGAACATACTTATAATTGAATAGATATTTGATATGCAAGAAACCAGATTCAATAAAAAAGCATACAAAAAATTTGGAGGGAAATATGCAGAATACAAGTGGAACAAAAATTATGACGGAAGGGAAAGTAAAGAAACTGATTCTCCAGTTTGCAATCCCCATTTTTTTCAGCCAGCTTTTCCAGCAGCTATACAATACTGCGGACTCGCTGATTGTTGGGCGATATCTCGGGAAAGGACCGCTGGCAGCAGTCAGTTCCTCGGGACCGCTTATTTTTTTGCTGGTCAGTTTTTTTACCGGGACAGCGGCGGGTGCCGGCGTTGTGATCTCGCGCTATTTCGGGGCGAAGGATGAGGAGCGCGTCGGGCGCGCAGTACATACGAACGTTGCCTTTGGTCTGGTGGCGGGACTTGTTGTAACTGTGATCGGTGTGGCTTTTACACCGGCGATCCTGAAAATAATGAAGACCGACCCTTCCGTGCTGCCGGATTCCATCGCGTATTTTAGATATTATTTCCTCGGGGTGCTGGCAAATGTTATGTATAATATTTTTACCAGTATTATGAATGCGGTTGGTGACAGCCGCAGACCGATGGTTTACCTGATTTTTTCGTCGGTTTTAAATATTCTTCTCGATTTGCTTTTTATCGGCGTGTTCCATTTGGGCGTTGCCTGGGCGGCGATCGCAACAACCATCTCACAGCTTGTAAGCGCCCTGCTTTGTTTGAAGCGCCTGCTCAAAAAAGGGACGATCTATCAGGTTTCGTTTGGCAAGGTGCGCTTCCACCGCGATATGCTGCAGGAAATTTTAAAATATGGCTTGCCGACAGGGGTACAGAATTCCGTGATCGGTCTTGCCAATGTTATTTTGCAGTCCAATATCAATTCGTTTGGGGAGGACGCGATGGCGGGATACGGTTCTTACGTAAAACTTGAAGGCTTTGCTTTCCTGCCAATCACCTGTTTTTCTATGGCAATGACCACTTTTATCGGGCAGAACCTTGGCGCGGGTCAGTATGACAGGGCGAAGGAAGGGGCGAGATTTGGCATTGTGATGTCGCTTTTGCTGGCGGAAACGATAGGTATAATAATGTTTCTTTTTGTGCCTTCGCTGATTAAAATGTTTAATGCGGACCCGGAGGTGGTGCGTCTTGGAACCAGGCAGGGGCGCACGGAGGCGCTGTTTTATTTCCTGCTCGCATTCTCACATATTATTGCGGGCATTTGTCGGGGTGCTGGAAAGAGTATTGTGCCAATGATAATTATGCTCTCGGTCTGGTGTGTTTTCCGCATTTTGTATATCACTGTAATGATGCATTTTGTACATGATATCGGGCTGATTTACTGGGCATATCCGCTGACCTGGGGAATCAGTTCGGTGATTTATCTGTTTTATTATCTGAAATCGGACTGGGTGCATGGGTATGGGCGAAGTGCGTAGGAACAGGGTGAGGGAGAGTGGAAGGTGGATGGCATTTAATGTGTGGGTGTAAGGTTCAGTACATAGGGATGAGGGTGGGAGGGGAGTAGAAGGTGGATGGCATTTAATGTGTGGGTATGTGCGCAGTGCACAGGGATACGGGGCGTGACATGAAAGAGTATGGGGGTGCAGTTATTTGCTGCAACCCCGCTGTTTTTCTGATTGTTATGAGTTTCTGATAATGTTAATTTTTTGTTTATGTTTTTTTTCCAATGTTGACTTTACGCATGTGCTAATGACGGTATCCTGAGTTTCTCTTTAAGGAATATATCAGTTTTGTTTCCGCGGATAAAAAAGGTACAGTCTTCGGTGAACAATTTTTCTCCCTCAAAACCATCTTCCTGTTCTGGGACAAAACCGAGCGATACCTTCCAAGCGCTTTCGCCAAAGAGTGGTATGATCTCGTTAAGACGGCGGAGTGTGCTGGAAAATACATTGTGGAGGAAAATATTTCCAGTTTTGAATTCCGCAATCACGTATGTATCGCTGTCCCTGTGATAATATACATCTTCCTGCATAAATTTTGTAACATAAAACAGGATTAATTGCGCGTTTTCCGCAAGGTCTAGTCTGCCGTGGAATACATTGCGCTCCATCGCGGATGTAAGGGATTCCCAGGCGTTTTTACTATACATCGGAATTCTTTCAAACTGGCATTTCCCGGTGGCTTTAAATTGTTTTGAATACAGGTATTCTGATGCCTTCTGAAATCCGAATTTTGGATAAAAATCGAGCACACTGTCATTGGCAAAAAGATAGATTCCATCCGAGCTTCCACTGTAATCTGCATCAATTGCTGCCATAATTTCCCTAATTAGCCCCTGTCTGCGAAAATCTTCTTTTGTCATAACCGTTCCGAGCTGGAGGAAATGTTTTATTTCGCCGTCAAATATCATATTGGTTTGATTCACGGATACATTGGCGATTACCTCGCCGTCTTTTACAATAGAATGCGGATTGTATCTGTTTGTCCAGAGCCCATTCTGGTACCAGTCTTCAAAATCCAGACTGAAAGTATTTTTTGCCAGTTCATTGAAACTCTGGCGAAGTAAAGTATCGTCGCGGTAATCTTTCTTTATTTCATACATTGGGGGATACTCCTTTCTTAATAAGGGTTCATTCGGGCGTTTGCGAAACTATGCAACAACCATGAATGCTGGTTTTTTCAGCATCTTATTTTCGTCACCATAATTTGAATCTTTCTTTTGACTTGCAAAGGCTTAAACTCCCCGGGATGTGAATAGCGCGGACAGAATCTTTTCGGGTACTGTCCGCGCATATGCTGTATCGGAAATATTTAGTGTTTTGAATCCACATACTGCAAAAATTCCGGCGTTTTTGACCAGTATTTTACACCCCAGTTCTCGAAATTCCATTCATCCATATAATCGTTGCACTCAAAATCAATATAGTGAATCAGGTTGTCTTTTACAACGAAATTCGTTGGAAAGTAGTCAATGTTCGTGTTTTTTGCATATAGTTTAACGCACATTTCATGTATCTGTTCGAGATATTCCGGCTGCATCCGGTCGCGGAGCACCAGGTCATAAATGGTATCCCCTTCAATATATTCCTTTATAATACGCTCCTGTTTCAAATCCACGTCAAGCAGCTTAGGAATGCGGATTCCAATTCTGGAAAGTCGGTGATAGTCGGCAATCTCCGCTTCGATTTTATTTCCAAAGCGGTAGTAATCGCAGGGTTCATGGTGGATTTGTTTTAGGACGAACTGACCGTTTTTGCTCTCTGCAAGATAGGAGTAGCCGCCTTTTCCCCTGCCAAGAAGCCGGGTTAAAGTGTATTCGGCATTGTTTACGGATACTTTTTCACTTATGTTTAACATAGTTATTCCTCCTCCGGTCTTAATCCATTTTTTCCACCGCCCATTGTGCGGAGGATAAGGGAGATATGTGGTCTGCCCCGTATGCGCAGGTACTCGATGGAAAGGCTGTAAAGCTTGTTTGGAGCCTGTGCATGGGTAAAAAACTGATCTCCAGTGTGGGCAGACCTTGGAATGTAGCGGTGGTTTCACATATCAATGGATTATTGTTTGTGTGATTTGATATACCAATATTTTCTTTAATACAGGTAGGTATACCATCTCAATTGTATATCGGTAGATTGACAGGTCAGTTCGTTTGTTCTACTTGTTATTTCTGGCTTAAAAACGTTCCCAGTTTCTTGTCTTCCGTAGTGATATGTGTAATCAGGAGGCGGATATGCTTGTTTAAATTTACAAGTTCCGAAATTGTAGAACCGGAATCCGCGATTCTCGATGTAATTTCCAGCAGTGTCTTCTTGTAGTTTTCATGGAATAGCCTGTGTGCTACAATTCCCGGATAACCATATTGTGTTTGGAGTTGTTCTTCGTGTGAAAAATGTTGTTGCACATAATTGTTGAGGAATTTAATGGTTTCCTCCATAGAAGAACGTCCCTTTCTATTATTGCAGGCTTCCAGCAGCTTATTTACTGCCTGGATGAGTTCCTGGTGCTCCTTGTCTATAATAGCATTTCCTGTTTTCATTTTTTCATTGAATTCGTACATGATTATTTACATCCTCCATCTTTTTCCTTTAATAATGGTTTTCACCGTGATGTTCGTGATTGTGATGGTCACATGAAAAATTCGGATTGGTGGCAAGATTTCCGGCGAGCAGGGATTCCACTGCTTTATCCGCATTGCCGGATGCACCGCCGTAAATTTTTATCCCGGCATCCGAGAGTGCCGCCTGTGCGCCCGCGCCAATACCGCCGCAGATCAGCACATCCACTTTTAGCGAGGAGAGAAAGCCTGCCAGGGCACAGTGGCCGCTTCCGGCAGTGTTAATAACCTGCGTGCATGTGATCTGCCCGTCCTGGGTGTCGAATATTTTAAAGTATTCGGTATGCCCAAAATGCTGGAAAATATTTCCGTTTTCGTAGGTGGCAGCAATTTTCATAGTATTGTCTTCCTTCCTTTCCGGCTCATAGTAGCAGCTAATCAGTCCACCTGGCAGATCTGCCAGTTTATCCGGAACCTCGTTTAGATGGCGGATGAAATTTCCAGCGGACTGTTACCTGATTATAAACTTTCTTTTAGTTTGTATTTGTTTGGTTGAAAGTTAAGTGAGCCTTGTTATGTAACCAGTTATGTTTTACGGTGTATCTATTATGATACTCCGGAAGGATATGGAAGTCAAGATGGGATTGGGGGAGGGAAAAGATTTTTTTAGGGTGGCTTTATTGCGGATGGCAGTGCTATTTCCACGGAGTTTTTCACGGTAGTTGCTCTGCTTATAAGCATTGTTACGGGAAATATGCTATTTTGTCGAAATTAGTATATATTCCGTAAACGACATAGATTTTTAAAGTATATAAGAATAAAATATATACATAAAATCTGGCAGCAGGTAATAAGCCATCCTGCAATGAGATTTATTGATAGAATCTATGTATTCCAATTAAGGAGGATATATGGGGGATGTGAAACAGATATGGATAAATAAAATATATATAGCAAAAATTACAACTGCCATATTAAGCGGGTTGTATGCCTTTTTGGGATTTGTTGCAATATGGGTTCCGTTTGGTGAAATTTTTATGATGATTTCTAAAACCCTTTAATGACTCTGTATCAATTACAGAAATATCAAATTGCTGGACAATCTTCATATCTTCTGTTTCTTTGGTAGCATCACGGAGCATGGATTTAATTTCCACTTTAGAACAGTGATAATCACATTTCCAGTTTCTACGGTAACTACCACCAAATAAATCATTGTTAAAAAAACCGGCTTTTGGCCGCGTTTAGCTTTTGGCACATAAATTACTAAAATTGCATTGCCATTAACCTTATAAGATTTAACATTTTTAAAAGAACAATAAGTTGAAACTTACTTTATTCATTAACCCAAATCAGTTACATATCAATATTAATATCACTGCCGTTGATTTTTAACACACACTTATTTAATAACAAGCCAACTTCCATCACGCTTTGAACCAATTCTTTCCATAACCTTTTTATTCTGCAAAGAGATAAATGCTCGCGCTATGGTTCTTTTTGTTACGCCTATCTTTGCAGCCAATTCGTCAGAAGTATATTCTGAATCTTCTATCAGTAAAGAAACTACTTTCTTTTCAGTTTTATTCAAACCGACATTCAAACCGACATTTTTATTCGCATATTTGATTAAGTTTGGAAAGCGACACGATACTTTCCACATGCCCACTCCACCCAAACATATCCACCCCCTGCACCTTCTCCACTTTATACCCCTTCCCACAAAGCACCTTCAAATCCCTCCTAAGTGTTTCCATACAGCACGACACATAGACCACCCTGGAAGGGTTTGCTTTCACAAGTGCGCCTAGGAATTCTTCCGATGCCCCAGATCTTGGCGGGTCCATAATTACCACGTCCGGGCGGTCGGCTTTATTATCTGCGGCTTTCTTCATATATTCCGCGGCATCCCCCTTTAAAAAGCGTACATTTTGCACCCCGTTTACTTTGGCGTTTACTTCTGCGTCACGCACGGCAGCTTCATTGTTTTCCACACCAATCACATTTTTTGCCTTCCCGGCTGCGATCAGCCCGATAGTACCTGTCCCGCAATATGCGTCGAGCACGGTTTCTTTTCCGGTCAGTATGGCAAAGTCTATCGCTGTATGGTAGAGGATTTGTGTTTGCTCCGGATTAACCTGGTAAAATGATTTCGAGGAAATCCGGAAACGAAGCCCGCACAGCTCATCTTCAATATATCCGTTCCCGTAAAGGACGGTTTCGGATTCCCCGAGAACCATGCTTGTTTTCTGATGGTTAATATTCTGGATAATTGTTGTAATTTCGGGGTGGGCGGTTCTAAGCTTTTCAATAAAGCGGCTGCGGCCGGGAAAGTTTGTGCCGGCGAGTACAAGGACTACCATAACCTGCCCTGTCACATACCCGCAGCGGATTAGGACATGGCGCATAAGCCCCATACCCGTGTCCTCGTTGTAGGCGGAAAGGCGGAATTCGTCGGCAAGTTTTCTGAGTGTGCGAAGAATCCCGTTGGCAGTTTTATTTTGGATGGCACAGTCCGGAACCGTGATAACCTTGTGTGTGTTCTCCTCGTAGATGCCAAGTTCCATGCCACGGCGTGAGCGGTAGAAGGAGGCATGGACTTTGTGGCGGTAATGGAAGGGATTTTTCATCCCGATTATTTTTTTGACCGGGGCAAATTCACCGAGCAGTTTCTTTGCAGCAGCCTGTTTCATGGCAAGCTGCGCCTCGTAGGAGGCGTGCTGTAAGGTGCATCCGCCGCAGCGCGGGAAAGCTTCGCAAAAAGGTTTTACACGGTCGGGGGAGGGGATTTCAATGTCGGTAAGCTTTGCGGTGGTGCTTTTTCGGTCTTTCCCGTAAACAAGTTCAATATGGGCAGTTTCACCGGGCAGGAGACCGTCCACGGCGAAAACAGAATTGTTAAATTTTACCAGTCCGCGGCAGGCGGAATCAGTTTCATGACATTTGACACGGTATTTTTTGGACATTGGTTTCCTCCCTGATTGGTGTTTTATGGTAGAAAAAGTTTTATTTATACTATTCTAACACGCTTCCCGTTTTTTTGCAACAAAATGAAGAAAGGCTGGCAGATGCCTTATTTTTATCACAATCCCGTGCTAATCTTAACAGGTGGTACATGCTGTGTATTTATCCCGGCACAGGGGTTTTATGCCTGGAAAGGCACTGGACTTTTATGCGGGGATGTGGTATAACATGCCTTGTGCCTGCCGGTTGGTAAGACGGTTCTGTAAAATATTGGAATTGCAGGGCTGTTATTGCTTTATATGGCGTGGCGGCTAGTTTGTGATATGCAGAAAAGAGGTATTGATATGAAGAAAAAAGATATGATGGAGGAAGAGAGGGAAACAGGGAGGGGCAGAACCATAAGAAAGCTTTGTGGTTTGCTGATTACTTCCCTGCTTGTGGGAGGAATGCCGTCGGGGATGACGGTGAGTACATATGCGGCGCAGAATATGGATCTGACCCAGAATAATATGAAAAGTAGTTTTGCTGGTTGGGACAATGGAATTGAAAATTTTGCAAAGTCCGGTTCGGTGGAAGATAGTACCAGCCGGGAGGGAGAGGACGGGAACGATGGGGAAGATGGCGATAAATCAGAAATGGAGGGGAATGGAAGCGGGCAGGTATCATCCGATGGCGAAGAAGACAGTGAGGATGGTAATCAGGATGGGGAGGATGTGACCCCGACCCCGACGAAAAAGCCGAAAAAGACCCCAACGCCAACTCCTAAAGGGGAAAAGCCTGATACTGATAAGGAAGAAAGCTCTTCTGACGAAGACGGGAAAGATGATGAGGACAGTAATCAGGACGGGGAGGATGTGACCCCGACCCCAACAAAAAAGCCGGGAAAAACCCCGACTCCAACCCCTAAAGGAGAAAAACCAGAGGGCGAGGAGAATTCAGAGGGGGATGATGCTGCCCCG
>ERZ778516.2760-NODE-2760-length-11258-cov-5.329287_pt1 | contig 11258 bp, 10 predicted proteins | sample MGYA00510342_ERZ778516 | MGnify/ENA primary metagenome ERZ778516 (study PRJEB29527, sample SAMN07138961) | mouse gut metagenome | material: feces | host: mouse | place: China:Nanjing | collected 2016-01-25 ...
TTTAGCCAAATCTTTCGTCATGCGTTATTATTCACGGTATTCCTCGATCTCATACGCTTCGAAGATGTCGCCTTCCTTGAGATCGTTGAATTTATTTAGGCCCATGCCGCACTCGTACCCTTTCGCGACCTCTTTCACATCGTCCTTAAACCGTTTGAGGCTGGAGAGGTGGTCATCAGCGATGATGATGCCGTCACGCACCACACGGATTTCAGCATTGCGGGTGATCTTGCCCTCAAGCACATAGCACCCCGCGACCGTACCGACATTGGTGATCTTGTAGACCTGCCGGATTTCGGCGCGGCCCAGCTCGACCTCGCGGGTTTTGGGGGCGAGCATCCCCTTCATAGCGGTCTCAACATCGTTGATCGCATCGTAGATGATCCGGTAGAGGCGCAGCTCCACGCCGTCCCGCTCGGCGTTGTCCTTGGCCATCGGGTCGGGCCGGACGTTGAACCCGACGATGATCGCATTGGAAGCATCGGCGAGCATGACATCGCTCTCCGAGACGGCGCCGACCGCACCGTGGATCACCTTGACCCGTACTTCGTCGTTCGAGAGCTTCTCGAGCGACTGTTTGACCGCCTCGACCGACCCCTGTACGTCGGCCTTGACGATGATCGGCAGTTCCTTCATGTCGCCCTGTGAGATATGGCTGAAGAGGTTGTCGAGGGTGACCTTCTCATACGAGCTGAACTGCTGCTGCTTGTTCTCGAACTTGCGCTGGTCGACCAGCTCTTTGGCGAGCCGTTCGTCCTCAACCGCATTGAACACGTCGCCCGCCTCGGGCACATCCCCCAAGCCGGTGATCTCGACCGGCATCGACGGGGTTGCCTCGGCGACCTTTTCCCCGCGGTCGTTCATCATGACGCGCACCCGTCCAATCGCAGTCCCCGCGATGACCACGTCGCCGGTGTGCAGGGTCCCGCTCTGGACGAGGATGGTTGCAACCGGGCCGCGGCCTTTGTCCAGCTTTGCCTCGATTACAGTCCCCTTTGCCATCTTGTCGGGGTTGGCCTTGAGTTCGCTTGTGTCGGCGACCAGCTGGATCATCTCGAGCAGGTCGGGGATGCCCTCGCTGGTTTTGGCCGAAACCTTGATGCAGGGCACGTCGCCGCCCCACTCCTCGGGTACCAGCTCGTACTCGGTCAGCTCCTGCATGACCTTGTCGGGGTTGGCGTGGGGTTTATCCATCTTGTTGACCGCCACGATGATCGAGACCCCTGCGGCCTTCGCATGGTTGATCGCCTCGACCGTCTGAGGCATGATGCCATCATCCGCCGCGACCACGATTACCGCAATATCGGTGACCTGTGCACCGCGGGCGCGCATGGAGGTAAACGCCGCATGGCCGGGGGTATCGAGGAAGGTAACCGGGCGGTCGTTGACCAGGACCTGGTACGCGCCGATGTGCTGGGTGATGCCGCCCGCCTCACCGGCAGTGACATTGGCATTCCGGATCGCGTCGAGCAGGGAGGTCTTGCCGTGGTCGACATGGCCCATGACCACCACGATCGGCGGGCGCTCGACCATCTTGTCGTCGTCGTCCTCCTCGACCTCGAACAGCCGGTCCTCGATCGTGACAACGACCTCCTTCTCGACCTTCGCGCCGATCTCGATCGAGACCATCGAAGCGGTGTCGAAATCGAGGGTCTCGTTGACTGTCGCCATTACGCCCAGCCCCATCAGACGTTTGATGATCTCCGCCGAGGTGACATGCAGCCGCGCCGCGAGCTCCCCGACTGTGATCTCCTCCGGAATGGTGATCGAGAGGTTTTTCCGGCGCTGACGCTCAAGCTCGAGACGGCGCATCTTCGCGTCCTCCTTCTCCTTGCGGGACATCACCGGTTTGCCTGCCCGCCGCTGTGCGCTGCGCTGGGTCAGCTTCTGCTTCTGGGCCGCGGTGTCGCGGTTGCCCAGCTTGCTCTGGGCGAGGTTGTCGTACTTCTCGTTGTACTTCTCCATCTCAACCTGGGTCGAGCCTGCCCGGGTATCAACCGTCATGCCGCCCTGCGGACGCTGGCGCGGCTTCTGCTGCTGCGGCGCCTGCTGGTTCTGCTGCTGCCCGCCCTGCCGGTTATCCTGCCGCTGCTGGTTCCCACGGTTCTGCTGCCCGCCCTGCTGGCGCTGTCCACCCTGCTGCTGGCCCTGCCGCTGCTGGTTCCCGCGGTTCTGCTGCTGCCCGCCCTGCCGGTTATCCTGCCGCTGCTGGTTCCCACGGTTCTGCTGCCCGCCCTGCTGGCGCTGTCCACCCTGCTGCTGGCCCTGCCGCTGCTGGTTCCCGCGGTTCTGCTGGCCTGCCTGCCGGTTGTCCTGCCGCTGCTGGGCTCTTGGCTGGGAAGCCTGCTGCGGCTGCGCCGGCTGTTGTTCCTTCGCCTGCTGCGGCTGCGGTTTTGGCTGCTGCGCGGCGGCGCGCGCCTCCTTCGCCTGCTGTTTTGCAGCCTGCTTTTTGGCTTCCCCCGCGGCAAAATATTCGTCAAAGTTTTCAACCTGATTCTGACTGGTGTAGTGGTGGAGCACCAGAGAAAGCTCCTTTTCGTCGAGCGCGGTCATGCTCTTGCGCTCGCCCTCAAAGTTGGCGGCAAGCAGGTCAAGGACCTCCTTGCTCTGTACCCCGAGGTCCTTCGCGACCTCATGCACCCTGTATTTTTCTATCATATATCCAATTCCTCCTCACGTTCGATGGTTTGCCGGCGTCCCGCCAAACCACCGGCTCACTGCCGCGGAATCGGAACGCACGTTTCCTCTATATCCATCGGGTCTACGCCTCGCTGCCGAGCAGCCCGCCGATCATCCCGGCAAACCCCTCATCGCAGACCGCGAGAATCCCGTATTTTTTTCCAGTAACCCGGGAAAGCTCCTCCATGGTGCAGGGGAGCCTGTGCACAGGGACATTCCCGGCTTCGCAGACCTCCCGGACCTTCCGTTCCGAACGCCCGGAAACCCCATCCGCGACCAGCACCAGCCGGACGCCGCCCTTCTGCACCTCTTCACAGACCAAGTCCATACCCATCCGGAGCCTGCCCGCCTTGCGGCAGAGCGAAACCGCTCCCATCAGCCGGTCAGCCATCCTTCCCAGCCTCCATCTCCTGCTCCAGACGGTCGTAGACCTCCTCGGGAATCTGGCAGCCGAACGCCCGCTCGAACCGGCGTGCCTTGCGCGCTTTTTTCAGGCAGTCGGCGCTGGGGCATACATACGCGCCGCGGCCTGATTTCCTGCCGGTCAGGTCGAGCAGGATCTCACCTTCCGGGGTGCGGACCACCCGCACCAGCTCTTTCTTGGGCCTGTGCTCCGCGCATCCCGCGCACATCCGCACCGGTATCTTCTTCTGTACCATAACCCCGCCCCTTATTCGCCGTAGAACCCGGATTCGGGTTTAATGTCGATCTTCCAGCCGGTCAGCTTGGCGGCAAGACGGGCGTTCTGCCCCTTGTTGCCGATTGCAAGGGAGAGCTGGTTGTCCGGCACTGTAACCTTGCAGGACTTGGCGCCGTCCGGGTCGACCTCGACCGAGAGCACATCGGCGGGCGAAAGCGCTGCCGCGATAAACTCGGCGGGATCATTGGAATATTTCACAACATCAATCTTTTCGCCGCCCAGCTCCTCGACGATCGCCGAAACACGCTGGCCCTTCGGGCCGATGCAGGCGCCGACCGGGTCGACGTTTTCGTCGTTGCTCCAGACCGCAATCTTGGTGCGGGAGCCGGCCTCGCGGGAGATCGACTTCACTTCAATGGTGCCATCAAAGATTTCGGGGACCTCCATCTCGAACAGCCGCTTGACCAGACCGGGATGGGTGCGGGAGATCATGATGCGCGGGCCTTTCTCACCGTTGACCACATCCACTACATAGACCTTGATGCGGGCATTGTCGGGGAAAACCTCGTCGGGCACCTGCTCGCTTTTGGGGAGCACCGCCTCGCTCTTTCCGATCTCAAGGGTGACGTTGCCCTTTTTCGGATCGGTCTTGATGACCGTGGCGGTCACAATATCGTGCTGACGGGAGGAATACTCGGCGAACAGCTGCCCGCGCTCGACCTCGCGTATCCCCTGCCGGATGACATGTTTGGCGGTCTGCGCCGCGATCCGCCCGAACTGGCGGGTATCGAGCGGCACCTCCACGATATCGCCGATCACCGCCGCGCTGTTGTATTTGACCGCTTCTTCCGGCAGGATTTCCTGCGCCGGGTCGAAGATGTCGTCCACGACCTCCTTGCGCATCGCCACATAGAACCGCCGGGTGACCGGATCAATCTCGACGACGCTGTCGTCTGAGGCGCCCATGTCGCGGCGGATCGCGTTGCCGATCGCGGTCGCGATCTTCTCGGCGAGCAGCGCCGCAGGGATTCCTTTCTCCTGCTCGAGCAGCGCGAGCGCCTCAAAAAATTCAGCGGTGTTGTCCTTTTCCTTCTCCTTGGACTTGGTTCTTCCAGCCATTTTCCAGACCCCTCCCAATCATTCTCACACATTAAAATCGGTTTTGCTTATCTTTAGATTTGCCGAGGGGCTTTTTTCTTGCAAAAGCCCCTCTTGCCGCCCAGCAGGCGGCAATTCACCCCAAAAGGCGCTTCTCAGGATAAGGTGTTCCGCGCTCTGCAAAGCGCGGCCAAAGGCTCTGCCTTTGGAATCCGCCACCTTTGAAAAGGTGGACGAAACTTTTCATTGCCCCTTGCCGCCTTGCTGCATGAAAAACAGAACAGGCTTTCAAAGCGCCTGGTCGTAAAGCCGTACAAACGCGGTCTCGTCCAGCATGAAATCCATCTCCATGTCCTCATCAAGCTCGATCGTAATGATCCCGCTCAGACCGTCATAGCCGATCAGCTCGCCCACGAACTCACGGACCCCGTCCACCGGCCGGATCAGGCGGACCAGCACATCACATCCCATATACTTTTTAAAGTGCCAGCTCTTGGACAGCTTGCGCTCCACTCCGGGCGACCCGACCTCCAGGCAGTAGCTCTGTTCGATCGGGTCGGCGGCGTCGAGCAGATCGCTGACCGCGCGGGAAAACGCCTCGCAGGTATCGAGGTCGATCCCATCGGGGTCCTTGTCGATGTAGTAGCGCAGATACCATCCCGCGCCCTCCTTCTCAAACACCACATCCCAGAAATAGATTCCCATCTGTTCCGCCACCGGTGCGGCGAGCGCCTCGCAGACTGCTGCGGTGTTCTGTTTTTTTCCTTTCGGCTGGGCCAACCCAATCCCCCCATACATAAACGAAAGAGTGAGGCGTTCCCCACTCTTTCACGTCATTGTCTATTCTTACTATTAGCCATTTTACCACAGGTTTGCATCTAATGCAAGGGTTTATCCGGAAAAATCCGCGTCAATTTCCAGGCATTTCAGCTTTTCTGGTCCTCCAGACGGATCTGCTTCCGCTTGATCTTGCCCGAAAGGGTTTTGGGCAGCTCGTCCACAAACTCGACGATCCGCGGATATTTATACGGCGCAGTCTCCTTTTTGACGTGGTTTTGCAGCTCCTTTTTGAGCGCATCGGACGCCTGGTACCCCCGCGCCAGCACAACCGTTGCCTTGACCACCTGTCCGCGCACCGGATCGGGCGCAGCGGTGACCGCGCATTCGAGCACCGACGGGTGGGTCAGCAGTGCGCTCTCGACCTCGAACGGCCCGATCCGGTAGCCGGAGCATTTGATCACGTCGTCGTTGCGGCCCACAAACCAGATATAGCCTTCGCTGTCGCGCCAGGCGGTGTCGCCGGTCGAATACATATTGTTGTAAAATGCGGCGGCATTGGCGTCCGGGTCGCCGCGGTATTCGACCAACAGGCCTGCCGGACGGTATTTGTCGAGATTTTTGACCACGATGGTACCCACGATACCGTCTTCACAGGGATTCCCGTCCTCGTCTACGATGTCGAGGTCGTAGAGCGGGGAGAACTTGCCGGTGGAACCGGGCTTGGGCGGGAACCATGGGAAATTCGCGATGATGACGGTGGTTTCCGACTGTCCAAACCCTTCGGCCAGTTCCAGGCCGGTGGCCTTTTTGAACTGGTTAAACACCTCGGGGTTGAGCGGCTCGCCCGCGATGGTGCACCGCTTGAGGGAGGAGAGGTCATATTTAGACAGGTCCTCCTTGATAAGGAACCGGTAAACGGTGGGCGGTGCGCAGAAGGTGGTCGGGCGCAGCCGCTCAAGGGTGGTGAGCAGATGGTGCGGGTCGAACCGCCCTTCCACATCATAGGCCACGATCACCGCCCCGCAGATCCACTGCCCATAGATTTTCCCCCAGCCGAACTTGGCCCAGCCGGAGTCCGCCTGCACAAAATGCAGGCCGCCATCCTGCACCTGATGCCAATAATGTGCGGTGGTGATATGCCCGAGCGGGTAGGTAAAGTTGTGGACGATCAGTTTGGGCATCCCGGTGGTGCCCGAGGTGAAATAGCCGAGCATCAGGTCATCGTTGCGGGTGGCCTGTTCACCGGCCGGGCGCGGGAATGAGAACCCGAACTTTGCGGCCTCCCGCCGGAAATCGAGGAACCCGTCCGGGATCTCCCCGCCGACCACCGCGACATGCGCCAGCGTCGGGCACTGGGAGCGCACCTGCTGGATGTTGTAAAGCAGCTCGGGCTCGTCGACACAGGTAATCATCCGGATGCCCGCCTTGTTGCAGCGGTATTCGATGTCGTGGGGCATGAGCTGGTAGGTCGCCGGGATCACGACCGCGCCGAGCCTGTGCAGCGCAAGCATACAGACCCAGGCTTCGACCCGCTGCTTGAGCACCAACATCACGAAATCGCCCTTTTGGATGCCGAGCGACTGGTAAAAGCAGGCCGCTTGGCTGGAGAGCCGGGAGAGGTCGCCAAACGAAAGCCGCTTTTCGTGGTGTCCGCCGTCCACCCAGACGAGCGCAGGTTTATCCGGGTCCTGCTCCGCCCAACCGTCGATCACATCATAGGCGAAGTTGAACCCCTCCGGGATATTCAGCCGGTAGTTTGCCTTGAAATCTTCATAGGAGTCGAACTCCATCCGGGGAAGAAATTTTTCCACCATTGCCGCCACCCCCTATTCGTTGATGATCGTGAGGAACCGCACCGGCCCGCCGACCGCGCGCTGTCCATGCGGGGTCATTGGATTGAAAAATGCGCTGTCCCCCGCTTGGAGCAGGAATTCCCGTCCACCGATCACAAGCTGGACCGTTCCCTCGATCACATAGTTGAACTCCTGCCCGCCGTGTACCACCAGTTCGGGACCTTTTTCCATCGGCTCAAGGTCGACGATCATCGGATCGAACATCCGCCCGATATAGTTGAACGCAAGCGAGCTGAATTTATAGCCGTCGTACCGCTCGACCGATACCCCTTTGCCGCCCCGGACGATCGTGTAATCGCTCATCCGCGGCGCATCGCCGGTCAGCAGGACGGTCGGGTCTACCCCCAGCGCCTCCGCCACCCCGTAGATCACCCCGATCGGGATGTCCGCTTCCGCGTTTTCATAGCTCTGGTAGACCTCCGGAGAAACGTTCACCCTTCCGGCAAGCTCCTCCGCATCCACCTCCAGAATCTCCCGCAGTTCCCGGATACGTCCGGCAATCTGCCTGATCTGATCGTTCATACAGCTCTCCTCCGTTTCGTTTTGAACACCTTATTCTATTGCGAATATTTCAGACTTTATTTTACACGCCGCACAGCCGGTTGGCAAGGGGCAGAATCCCCTTTTTACCCGGCAAATCCGCTGGTTTCCGATGGGAAATGGGGGAAGATGGCGGCTTCATATGCGTTATTGATAAAACCAAGGGTAATTTTACTGTTTATTTCTTGCAATTTGACCTGTTGAACAAATTGTGAAGATACGATAAACTGGAAGTATCCCATTTGTAAAAAAACGTCGGTAGTTGTAGGAAGCTGTTGTTTTGCGTCACTCAAACGAATAGCTTCCCATTTTCTTTTGGAGGGTTGGCATGGAGCTTTTAAAACAGCGGATCCGCAAAGACGGGCTTGTGAAGGCGGGCAATGTCCTCAAGGTGGACAGCTTTCTGAACCATCAGATGGACGTCCGCCTGTTTGCCGAGATCGGAAAGGAATTCAAGCGCCGGTTTGCCGGCTGCGGCGTCAACAAAATACTGACCATCGAAGCGTCCGGCATTGGGATCGCCTGCATTGCAGCGCAGTATTTCGATGTGCCGGTCGTTTTTGCAAAGAAGAGCCAGAGCAAGAATATTGATGGAGAGGTGTTCACCTCCCGGGTCGAGAGCTTCACACACGGCCGTGTGTACGATATCCTTGTCTCGAAAAAGTTCCTTGGCCCGCAGGACCGGGTGCTGATTATCGACGATTTCCTCGCCAAGGGCAGCGCGCTCCAGGGGCTGTGCAAGCTGGTGGAGGATTCGGGCGCCGAACTGGTGGGCGCGGGGATTGTGATCGAGAAGGGGTTCCAGGACGGCGGCAGGCTGATCCGCGGGAGCGGCGTGCGGGTGGAATCGCTCGCCATCGTTGACCGGATGGACGACCAAACCGGCGAGCTGTTTTTCCACTGAAGCAGCGGACGAAACATCCGGTCCGGCGGCTAAGACAGCCACTTTGAATGGTTTGTACCCGGCAATTCGGCCGGTTGCAATAGAGAACCCGTATTCACAACCATTTGACACCGTCTGAGCGGGTCTTTTGCCGGCCTGCCGCGTTGAAAAACCTTGCAATACACAAAGTATTGTCTGCGTTTTTTCGCCTCGCAGGGCAGCAAAATCCCTCGCCCATCCGGCATCCCCTGATTATGAATACAGGTTCCAGAGTTTTAGGAAGATTGACTGAAAACAGGAGGAAAAAACGAAATGAATCAGATGAAACGGATTTTGGCGTCCCTGCTGGCAGTTTCGATGCTGGCATTTGCGTCGGGCTGCGGCGGCAGCTCGAGCGCTCCGGCCAGCTCGGCACCTGCCAGCTCAGCTCCCGCCAGTTCGGAGGCGCCCGCCCAGTCTCAGAGTGCGGAGTCCACGCCTGCCCCGTCCGAGGTAGCGTCCGCAACTCCCGAGCGCTCGGAGGGTTCCGCATGGTTCGGCGCAAGCAGCGATCCGCTCCCGGCGATCGCGGTTGAGGACCTCAAGGTTGGCGTAATCCACATCACCGACCCGGCGGAGGGCTCGGGCTACACCTACACCCACGATCAGGGGATCGTCGGGATGCAGGAAAACATCGGCCTCAAGCCGGAGCAGATCATCCGCAAGAACAATGTCAACGACCAGGATGCCAGCGCGATCGAAACCGCGATCCTCGAGTGCATCGAGGAAGGCTGCCAGGTTATCTTTGCGACCAGCTGGGGCTATATGGACACCTGCGAGGCGATCGCGGAGGAGTACCCGGAGGTCATCCTCTCTCACGGCACCGGCTATAAGAGCAACGGCGCAAACTTCAATAACTATTTTGGCCGGATCTACCAGGCACGTTACCTGACCGGTATCGCCGCCGGCCTCAAGACCAAGACCAACAAGATCGGTTACGTTGCCGCGCAGAACAGCGAGAACTCGGAGGTCACCGGCGGCTGTGACGCGTTCGCAATGGGCGTCTACTCGGTCAACCCGGACGCAGAGGTCTATGTCAAGGTCACCGGCAGCTGGTTTGACCCCGAGGGTGAAAAACAGGCTGCGGAAGCGCTGATCGCCGAGGGCTGCGACGTAATCGGCCAGCACTGCGACACCCCCAATCCCCAGCTTGCCGCGGAGGAGAAGGGCGTCTGGGGCGTTGGCTACAACTCGGATATGTCCAAGGATGCGCCGAAAGCGGTCCTGACCTCGACTGTTTGGGATTGGTCTGCTTACTACACCGCAGCTGTCCAGCGGGTGATCGCGGGCGAGTGGAACGGCCAGAACTATTTCGGCGGTATGGCTGATGGGCTTGTCGCATATTCCCCGCTCTCCGACCTCTGTGAAGAGGGCACCGCGGAGGCGATTGACGCTGTTCAGCAGAAGATCATGAGCGGCGAGTGGGATGTGTTCACCGGCCCGATCGAGGACAACCAGGGCAACGTGGTCTGCGCTGAGGGCGAGAAACTGGACGACGCCACCATCACCGGCGGCATCAACTGGTATTTCAAAAACGTTACCGTAAAATAAGAATCTATGAAAAGGGCGGCCTCGTTCGGCAGGCCGCCCTTTTTCAGAAAGACCAGCTTCAAAACCCCTGTCCTTTTTTCAAAAGGACAGAACCAAAAGTTTCGCCCGCCTTTGAAAAGGCGGAGCCTTTTGCCGCGCCCCGCAGGGGGCGGAATCTTTGATCCCACGAAGCGGCAGGAGGGGGCGTCCCGGCTGCTGTCCCCCCCAGGACAGGTGCCCCGCACACTGGGCAAGACACACGGGTTGCCCGGTGTGGAGGACACAGGAAAGCAAAACAGATAGAGACAAAAGTTTTGGGAGGTATTATGGCCGCAACTACGGAATATGCAATCGAATGCCGGAAGATCACCAAACGGTTTGGAAGCGTTGTCGCAAACGACCAGATCGACCTGGACGTCCGGTACGGCGAGATCCTCGCCCTGCTCGGGGAGAACGGCTCGGGCAAAACCACCCTGATGAACATGCTCTCGGGCATCTACCACCCCGATTCGGGGTCGATCTCGATCGGCGGGCAGGAGGTCACGATCAACTCCCCGCTCGACGCGATGCGGCTGGGCATCGGGATGATCCACCAGCACTTCAAGCTGGTAGACGTTTTTTCCGCGATGGACAACATTGTCCTCGGTTCACAGGAAAAGCGCCTGAGTCCGAAAGCCCTGCGGGAGCGGGTGCTTGGGATCTGCCAGTCGGTCGGGCTGGAGATCGACCCGGACAAGAAAATTTACGATATGTCGGTAAGTGAGAAGCAGACGGTGGAAATCCTCAAGGTGCTCTACCGCAGCGCCCGGATTTTGATTCTCGACGAGCCGACCGCTGTGCTTACCCCGCAGGAGACCGAAAAACTGTTCACGATCCTGCGCCGGATGCGGGAGCAGGGATGCGCCATCATCATCATTACCCATAAATTGCAGGAGGTGCTCGAGCTGAGCGACCGGGTCACCATCCTCTGGAAAGGGCGGAGCATCGACACGGTGGCCACCGCCGAGTCGGACCAGAGGAAGCTCACCGAACTGATGGTCGGCCGGCCGGTCAGCTTGCGGATCAACCGTCCCGAGCCGGAAAACGTCTCGACGGTCATGCGGATCGAATCGCTCTTTGTCAATAAGCCGGACGGCGCGCCCGCGCTGGGCGGGATTTCCGCCGAGGTGCGCACCGGGGAAATCCTTGGGGTCGCCGGTGTTGCCGGAAGCGGGCA
>ERZ778516.2763-NODE-2763-length-11240-cov-4.032991_pt1 | contig 11240 bp, 5 predicted proteins | sample MGYA00510342_ERZ778516 | MGnify/ENA primary metagenome ERZ778516 (study PRJEB29527, sample SAMN07138961) | mouse gut metagenome | material: feces | host: mouse | place: China:Nanjing | collected 2016-01-25 ...
ACATTAAACTGGTTTTGCACTTTTGGCTGCAAAATAGGGTGTAAAACGTCAATAAGTTAAGGCTATTTTTGAGAAAGTTTTTTTGATTTTATTTTATAGTTATACATCTTGATTCCGCCGTACTCTCCGCAACCTTTTATAATCACTGTCGCGGTTCCTTTCTGGATATTGTTCACATAACCGATGATTTCAAACTCATTTTTTCCCAGCTCGGTCTTTCCCGCTTTAACTGTCAGCCAGTCTTGTTCTAGTTTTATTTCTTTTCCCGTATATTCAAAGGATTTAGGCTGCGTTTTTTTCAGAGTGACGGACGTAACCAGTTGTTTCTTTGGCAGTTCCTTGTAGTCCTTGTCAACAGAATCTTTGTACAGACCATTCTTTCCAGCGGTTATGGTTACCTTGCGTTTTTCTTTGTCAATCTCCGTACGGTAATCACTCTTTACAGCAAGCTTCTTACCGTTGGCATCATACACTGTAACTGCCGGATTCTTGCCAGCTTGTGCATCAGATACATAAATCTTTATGTTTTCTGCGCGAAGTGACTGTTGTTCAATATTGAACGTTTTTGTCACGCTTCCGCTATAATTGCCTTTCCCTTTTATAACAACCTTGGCTATATTTCCGACTTTTTTGTTGTTTTTGTATAAAACGGTATAATCTGTATTCATTACAAGGCTGCGACCATTTACAGTAACTGTGACATTTGGCTTCGCGCCACCTTTTGCATATGCTGCAGTTTGGGGTACGCTTATGTCGTTTTCTTCAATAGGAGCTGCCTGAACTTTAAAGTTCTTTTTCAGCGTACCAGTATAGTTTCCTATTCCTATAAAGGTTGCCGTTGCCGTGCCCTTTTTGCCAACATTAACAAAGTTGACAATATAGTCTGTTCCGCTAATCAGCGTGTTATCGTTCACAGTCAGTGATACTTTTGGCTCGCCATTGCCATATGTAAAGCTGTCGATTTTGGCTGTTCCTTTATTGATTGCTGTTGCGCCGCCGCTTTCAGAAATAGAATAGCTGTATTTGAAATCACCCGCACAACTCCCTATTCCTTGAATCTGTATCTGGTAAGTTCCCTCTGTCGTGGGTTGTTTTTTTAATGGTTCGCCGTTGGAATTTTGATAAGTCAGCGTATAGTCCCTTCCTGCTTTGAGTATATTATTGCTGTCGTTTGTCACTATCGGGGTATATTTTATGTCCTTGGGGTAGTTTGCTGCAATTTTTAAATGATCTTTCGTCAGTGTAAGCTTATCAATGGTAAACGTTTCTTTTTTGGTACCAGCATAATTGCCTTTGCCATTTACAATGACTGTCGGCGCTTTTTGGGCATCTGACGAGGCGGCTTTTATATTGTTCTGGTACAAAAGGGTATAATCAATACCTGCCGTGAGTTTCTTATCATTGTAAAATACATTCACGGAAGGAGTAACAGCTATTCCTGTATAGGTACACGCTGCAATAGGCGCAATCCAGAGTCCTTCTTCAGGATTGGCTGGATCTTGAGCGGTTGTCTGCACCTTGATGTGCGCCTGCAGGTCTTCCCGCACGCTGAACTTCTCTGTGTCCTTTGGTGTAAAGATAATCGGATAATCGTAGCTGCCTGTTTCTGTTAGTGCCGTTTGTTTGTTGTCTTCCGACCAGCTCCATGTGCCATAGTTATTGGAAGGCAGTGTTAATTCTTCCAGTTTTTGCCCTTGTTTTGCTGTCAGGCTTGGTTCTTCGACAACCAGCGTATCAAACGTCGCAGTATTTTCATTATGTATTACGGTTACAGTTGAAATTCCCTGTTTGTCAGATTGAAATCCGCTTGTCATTTCTCTGGTTAAAGGAATCGGTGTTTCCCCGGTTTCACCATAGGTAATTTCTCCGCCGCTGACGTCAAGATCTTCTTTAAGTTTATAGGTCGTCTTTGATGGTCTTTTTAAATGTATCTCGACCGATGGATCTGGATCTGTTTCACTTCGCACTTGGATGTGCGCCTGTAGGTCTTCCCGCACGCTGAACTTCTCCGTGTCCTTCGGCGTAAAGATAACCGGATAATCGTAGCTGCCTGTTTCTGTCAATGCCGTTTGTTTGCTGTCTTCCGGCCAGCTCCATGTTCCATAGTTATTGGAAGGCAGTGTTAATTCTTCCAGTTTTTGCCCTTGTTTTGCTGTCAGGCTTGGTTCTTCGACAACCAGCAGGTCAAACTCATAAATATCCTTGCCTAAAGTTACGGCTATCGTTGTGACGCCCTCTTGTTTGGAATCAAAACCCGTCACATCTTTATCGCTTAGGGAAATGGTCTTCGTTGCTATATTGACACACGATCCATCCTTGTCAAACGCTTCGCCCACTTTATAAACAGTTTTTGTATCAGGTGTCAGTCGAGGTTCTGGATCGATGTCGCAAAAGAGTGTAACATTTGATAGTGTCGCTGCCGTGTCGCCTATTTTTTGTATGTTCTTCCATTCCGCCTCACTGCCGCCGTAATACACCGTTGTTAGACCGCTTTTAGCAAATGCGGCTATCCCTATTTGCTTCACGCTCTTCGGAATAAAAACAGTCGTCATATAAGAGCAGTTTGTAAAAGCTCCCTCCCCAATACTGGTTACCCCTTCCGGGATGATCAGTCCGGGAAGAGCCATACAACTGTAAAACATATTTTTGCCTATTTGGTTCATTGTTTTCGGTAGAGTCACATCGCTCAACCTCCAACAGCTGTTAAAAATATCATCTCCTACAGTCACACTTTGTGTGTTGGGATCAAATCCCACGCTTACCAGCTCTTGGCACTGAAAAAATGCTGCAGAGCCAATTTTGTTTATGCAGGCGGGCAGTGTTACGCCCCTGATATTATCGCAGCTCTGGAAAGCGCGTTCTCCAATCGTGACCACTCCCTCAAGATATACATAGCTAATCTTCCTGCATTCACGGAAAGCATCATTGCCGATTTTTTTCACGCTTTTTGGTATGGATACACTGTAAACATCACATTTGCGAAAAGCGTTGCTGCCTATACTTGTCACGCCATCTTCGATAATGATTTTCTGAACGCTGCCTATATTATCATTCCATGGACGGTTTGAAACGGAAGGATTTCCAAAATTAAAATCTGGCATGTCTCCGTTTCCGGATATTGTGAGAGTGCCCGACTTGGTAAGTTTCCATCGAAGTCCGGACGGATTCCCTTCATCGTCTTGAATCGAGTCTTCTTTAATGACAGTATCCGCGTCTGGATTATTGGGAGGGATATATCCTTTTGGATAACGGGTAAGGACGTGTACGGATTGTTCCACTTCGCTTTTTGTCACTACGCGTCCCCAGTGGATGGATTGATTGTAGTTTCCCTCGGCAATGACCATCGAATCGTCATTGACCTGAAGTACAATTACGCTGTGTCCGAGAGATATTCTTAATATATCTCCGACATGGATATCTGCAAATTCAAATTCGTTTTCTTTCAGCATCCGCGCGGGCAGTGTTCCGAATGCCGCGTCGCTTAATTGGAAAGCAAAGTTTACACAGCCCGTGCCCATGGTCGCAATCTCACCATTTTCTCCTCTTCCCCCCTTCCACGTATATGTACCGCTGCTGGCATCCGTCCAATGCATTCCCTCCGGAAACTTTGACTGTAAGGCAATCATGGCCTCATAGGCTTCCTGTGGAGTTGGGACGTTCCCATCTTCATCGGCAGCGCGTGCAGTCATCTTCTCCGCCATTTCTGTTTCGGTTTCCGTGGTTTCTTCGTCTGTTTTGGTTTCTGTGGTTTCTTCGTCTGTTTCGGTTTCCGTGGTTTTTTCTTCCATCGTTTCGGGCTCTGTCGATTCATCCGATGTTTCTGTCGGAACAATTTCCGTTTCCGTCGATTCGTCCGATGTTTCTGTCGGAATAATTTCCGTTTCCGTCGATTCGTCCGATGTTTCTGTCGGAACAATTTCCGTTTCCGTCGATTTGTCCGATGTTTCTGTCGGAATAATTTCCGTTTCTGTCGATTTGTCCGATGTTTCTGTCGGAACAACTTCCGTTTCCGTCAATTCGTCCGATATTTCTGTCGATTCGTCTGACGTTTCTGTTGTCCCTTCTGCCGTCGTTTCTGTTTGTATTTCCGTTCTTTCTTTCATTATTGAACTCTCAGATGCATACGCCGGAATTTCCACACCGGATACGGATAAAATACCCGACAACGCCAGACACGCCAGCTTTTTAAATAATTTTTGTTTCATGAAATCACCATGCCTTTCCCAACTCATTCCGTGCGAAAATGTAGTACAGCCAAGTAAAAATCCATCACCGAAGGTGATTTTGCATGGATTTTTACCCGTTACTGGAACGGAGCGAACAGTAGCAAATGTAAACGGTGTTGTGTATTATGCCATGCACTGTTCCTTGCTGTGTTCCCCATTTTTGCATTTTTAACAGTATAGCATAATTTACAAAAGAAATCTATATACGAATTTTGCGGAATAGAGCCTGCCATGAAAGTGCCTTGTGTGTTATTTTATTTTAAAAAGTTGTAAAGCGGTGTAATATTTTTATATTTTATAATTGATGATAATGGTATTTCTTGTTATACTTTTATTTAGAACGGATTAACATATAAAGGGAGGAAAAGAGAGAATGAAAAAATTAGCATTGCTTGTTTATCCAGAATTTAGTTTACAGGAAGTAATGAATTTATCCAGATTATTTCGATGGAATTATAATGTTTTTACAGAAGTAATTGCAACAAGTAAAAATGCAGTGAAAAGTGAAGAGGGAATACTCGTTCTGCCTGAGAAAACAGTGGATACATTTTGCGTAGACGATTATATGTGTTTGATAATGCCGGGATGCAGTGATTTTACAGAAGCATTTCAAGATAAGAAATTATTTGAATTTCTAGCTTCCTTTTGTGGAAACGATAAGTTTGCAATTGGAGCAATTTGTTCCGCGCCGCTTTTTTTGGCACGTGCAGGTATTTTAAAAGGTAAGCAGTATACAGGTTCTATTTATATGGATTTTTTTGATTTATGTCCATTTTTAGAGAGAGGAAACTTTGTTCCTGCACCGATTGTTATTTCTGATAATATTGTGACTGCCGGAGGAAGTAATTTTAATGGATTTGCGGTTGCAATGGCGCATCTTTTGGGACTGGAATGCCCTGATAAAATATTAAGCGGCTATATGGATGATTGGGCAGAAGAAGAATATGAACAATATCTTCCCAAAGAAGCGATTGAAGAAGCAAAAGCGATGTTTTCGCTTGCATAGTGCAGTAGAAATATTTTTATTTCTTTTTATTGAATAGAAACGAGGAAAATAAAGATGTCAACGATTATTATAAAAATGGATTCACAGAAGCTGATACATCCCAATTTGGATATGCGTTACACTATACCAGATTATATTCAGGAGTACACAAAAGGAAAAATAACAGATAACGGATACGATTATGTAAATGAAAGCGGCACAGAACTTGCTGTATGGCTTGATGCGGAAGATGCCGCCGCACAGGTGGAAAATGTGATTTTTTGTTTAAAAACAAAAAGGTTCTGTGGTAATGATTTATCCCAGACCGTACAAATCTACATCTCTGATCAGGACAGCGCAGAACTTAAAGACTGCAAAGAAATAATATTTACACGCAATAAAGAAGGAGAACAGCCGCTGCCGGATTATATTAAGGTTTCGACATTGGAGGAACAAAATCACGTAGAAGTAAAATTTATGGTGGAAGCACCGAAGCCTTTTGCATTAGGAAAGAAATTAAAAGAAATAGACCTGAATGCGAAGATGAACGGCTATCACTGGGGAGTGCTTTTAGAATACGGTCTTGAAAGGGAACTGCCAGATTTACTGGAAGGAATGGAAACGGATTGTGAGGAGGATTGTTATACGGCTTTTTATGATAATACGCCAGAGAACCAGAAAAAGGCAGGACAACTTGCGGATCTCATCGGATATTGGGTGGAAGATGAAGAAGATTTGTGTAAGATGGTGCTTGATGCGATAGAATATGAAGATGGTTTGGAATGGGATTGAGATACCCACAAAAAAGTAAGTAATTTACGAAAGAAAGGTATTATGCCAGAATATTAATGTTTTTTTATTTTTGGTGATGCAAAATGAATAAACAAAAGTTGTAAAGTTTATATACATACGAACAAAAGTGTGATAAAATATACTATATTTAGACGACAAAATATAGTATATTTTTTATGGAGGTAATATGAAGTTACAAGAAGCATGTGAGCGGTTTAATGAAATATCAGGGATTCGTTTTGGAAATCTTTTCTCTCCGTCAGATATGGAGTCTATAATTGTTAATAAGGGTAAAACGGGACAACTTCTGGAGCTGGCTCTCGGAATGCATTTGTCGAGTACAAATTTAGATTTTGAAGATGGAGAATTAAAAACGAACAAATGTGATGCCAGCGGCAAACCAAAGGAAACGGTTTTTATTACCCAAATCAGCAGTGTTATTGATGAACTTATTCAAGAGAAAACATTCGAGGAAACGCATCTTTACGAAAAAATCAGTAATATTCTTTATGTGCCGGTATGTAAGGACGGTGATCCCAAGACATGGATGTTTTTACCTAGCATTAACATCAATTTGAACAAGAGTAAATTTTCAAATCTTAAAAAAATTTGGGAATCGGATTACTATTCCATTTGCGGGCAGTTGAGAAATCATATAGAAACAAGTTCCGATGGATTTATACATACATCTAATGGAGAACATATTCAAGTAAGAAGCAAGGATGCTAAGGACAGCAACGGAAATTATCATCCCATATATTCAAATATATATAGAAGATATGTTTCAAATAAAAACCATGCGTTTTATTTTCAAAAACAGTTTGTGTACGATATACAAAAAATGAATAAGGGATAACTTGAAGTTTGCTAATGAAGGTATTTAGCGTGGGTTAAACGAGTGTTTTAGATATTCTTAAAGAGCAGATTTTAAGAAGTGGGAATTGAAAGGCAAGCAATCCAAGAATACAGTCAATGTTTCTTACAGAGGAGGTTTAGATGCCTAACTGGAAAAACCGTTTTATAGCATATGTCAAATCGCTTGATGAGAATATTACGATTGATAATGCAGAAGTTTTAATATTTGATGAATTGGCACGAATTAAAAAAGATTGTGTTGAGGAAAACTCAAAACCAGAAATATTGAACTGTATGGCAGAGAATTATAATCAGTCAGATAAACGAATGGAAATGTTAGACTTTATTGCATTATATAGAGAGTTGTTTTATGGAAGGCAGGATGTTTTTGCAGTTCGCTGGGAAAATGAAAAGGCTGGAACACATGGATATGCACCGAAATGTAAGAATGAATGGGATAGAAATATCTGTGGAAAGCTGCAAAAATTAAAAGGCGTATGTAAAAACTGTGCCTATCGAGAAAATCAGGAAATAACGGATAGCTTTATACAACGACATTTTACAGGGACTGGAAGAAATTCTTTTGTTATGGGAGTGTATCCGTTGCTTGAGGATGAAACATGTAAATTTCTTGCAATTGATTTTGACAAAGGAGGATGGCAGGATGAAGTCTTGTCAGCAAAATCAATTTTTAAAGAGTATGAAATTGATAGCTATATAGAAAGGTCACGTTCAGGTAATGGAGGGCATTTATGGGTTTTCTTTAGCGAGCAAGTCGAAGCGCATATTGCGAGAAAGCTTGGTATAAAAGTTCTTGAAACAGCTATGAGCAGAACTGGAAATTCAAAATTTGAGTCGTTTGATCGACTATTTCCCAATCAGGATCATATGCCGAAGGGCGGTTATGGAAATTTAATAGCACTGCCTTTACAGCGGCAGTCGGTAGAGAACGAAAATAGTGTTTTTGTGGATGATACGTTTCATATGTATGCAAGTCAGATAGCCGTATTGCAGAGTATTAGACGATATAGTAGAACAGAAATTTTAGGTGTGATAAAAATGTTTCCAAATATCATTCTTGATGATGTGAATAATAGGGAAATTGAAGAAGAAGATAAAACATTGCCGTGGGAAAAGAAAAAGGAAGAAAAGGTACCAGAAGATTTACCAGAATATATAGATATTGTGCTTTATAATAGAATATATGTTTCAAAAACAAGACTTCACCCTTTTTTAAAGAAGAAGTTAATAGGAATGACAGTGTTTCGCAATCCAGAATATTATCTGGCACGTAATTTAAGAAAAAGTGTACAGAATATTCCGATGTGGATTCAATGCTTTGAGGAAGATGAAGATTATCTAATGCTTCCGATTGGACTTGAAGCAACTTTGAGAGAAATCTGCGAAAGTTATCATATAAGAGTAGAGAGTGTGGATAAGCGTTTTACTGGGCAGCCTATCGAGGTAGCGTTTCATGGCGATTTACGTGAGAAGCAAGTGAAAGCTGTGGAAGAAATGCTTGCAGTATCCGGCGGAATTTTACACACAAATACTGCTTTTGGGAAAACGGTGACAGCGATTGCTTTAATTGCGGAACGGAAGGTAAATACACTAATTATTGTGGATAGAGTGAGTTTGCTGCATCAATGGTGTGAACGTTTATCGGTTTTTTTGAATATTCCGAGGAGGGAAATTGGTATAATAGGCGGTGGAAAGAAAAGTCCTACTGGAAAAATTGACGTTGCTGTAAACCAAAGTTTGTATAAAGATAACAAAGTTTCTGAGCTGATCAAGGGGTATGGGCAGATAATATGCGATGAATGTCATCATGTATCAGCAGTAGGATTTGAACAGATACTGAAAGTAAGTCCTGCAAAATATAAGTATGGACTAACTGCCACATTAAAGCGTAAGGATGGAAAAGAAAGAATTGTACTTATGCAACTTGGTGCAGTATGTTATAAGGATTTATCAAAAGTCACAAGTGATTTAGAACATAAAGTTTATGTACAGGATACGGGAGTTGGGGACAGTGGTTTGAAAGATGAATATACGACGAATGAATTGTATACCTATTTATACCGTAATCCGCTTCGGAATATGCAGATTGTGATGGATGTAAGAAACTGTCTGGGCGAGAACAGGTATCCTATCATTTTGACAGAGAGAAAAGAGCATATGGAACTGCTTGAGAAGAAACTTTCCGCGTATGTTAAGGTTTATAAGTTGTATGGCGGATTAAAAAAGAAGGAAAGAGAAGCGATTCTGGATGAACTGCAGAAACTCTCCGAGGATACGCAAAGGGTTATTATTGCAACAAGTAAATATGTTGGAGAAGGTTTTGATTATCCTATATTGGATACATTATTTTTAACACTCCCAATTTCATGGAGCGGGCAGGTGAAACAGTATGCCGGACGTTTGCATAGAGAATATCATGAGAAAAAAGAAGTCCGAATTTATGATTATCTTGATACGAAGATTGATCTGGCAATGAAGATGTACGGGAAGCGGAGTAAAGGTTATCGGAGTATGGGGTATGAGATTTTAGAGAAACTATGAAGAAACTTTTAGATTCGAGAATGCATATGTTTCTATCAACAATAAACTAGGAGAATAAAAGGAAATGGATAAAAAAACGATAAACAGTTTAATCGGGAAATTTGTGATTTTTTTATTATTTGTATGTTTAGAGTTATTGACAGGTTTTATGGAAATGGTTGTCAATGCAAAAGAAGAATCAACGAAAGTAATTGGAAAAGTATATGAATTTGAGGAAAAAGATTCTTATGAGTTTTCAAAAAAGAATACATATACAACAACAGATAATAATTGTCAGACATATGGATTATTTTCAATTGATGGAAATATAAAAAGTAAAGAAATAAAAGAAGGGATACCTTCATATGAAATTAATGGTGGTAATGTATTACTAACATATACTTATAATGATAATTTGTTGAATGCCAAAGAAGAAGACTGGCATCTTGTTGATGATAAAAGTAAGTTGGTGGATGATATAAAACTCAATGACAATATTATGAGTGGTGCATTAGTTTTGCAAACCTCAAAAGATGGACAAACTTGGATAAATAATGTAATTAAAACAAATATTTTTAGAAGTACACCAGTAGAAGAAGGTGTTTTTTATACTACAAATGATATACAACTATTAAATGGTTGTTATTATAGATTGATAATTGTTTATGAAATAAGTATTAAGGTAGGGCAAAATCAAGTTTTATTTTTAAAGACAGATGAATTTGAGTATAAAAAATATGCAGAAGTATATGAATTTTATCTTTATGATAAGAGTATGAAGAACTTGAAAGAAAATAGTAATTCACCTTCAAAAAATTTAGGTTCTAAAGTGAAAACAGGTAAGGATAATGGATATTCTGGCGAAGAAGAAATAGATGATAAAGATGCACATTTTGGATGGACATTAGGGCAATTTTATGTAAGCGGCTTTACAAGTACAGCGAAGGATGATACAGAAATGCCAGTTTTTTTGAAGAATGTGAATGATAAGGTTATATTACATTTTAAACTGCAACAAGATATTAATAAATTAAATGGCAAAAATAGTTTATCTATTGCGGAAGATACCAATAGTTATGACCAATATTTTGAAACTGATAAAATGAATATGGGATATGGGACATTGATAATTAGGCATACAGATTTTGAGGGGACAAAGCATGAACCAATAATTTATACTAATTATCTTGAAGCAAATGCCACCAATGGAGCTAATACGGTTGTGCAAATGTTTGAAGAAGGTGATTATGAGGTTGCGTTAGATTATAAAATAAAAGATGTACCATATGAAGTATTAGGACAAGCAATTGTACCTAAATATACCAATTATCGTATTGCATTTCGCTTTTCTGTACGTAATGGAAATTGCATGGCGTATCCTATGGATGTGGTTACGGGTACGGAATTAATGGATAAATCTATTACAAGCAATGGTTTTATTCTTGATATGGCGAAATCACGTTATCTTAAAATAAATGTTAAAAAATCTGTTTTGATAAAAAATGATAATGGCTATAGTGAAGATGTTCGCTTTAATGAGTCGGCTAAAGAAGGTGATAAATATATAGATGAAGGAATATATACTTTTATTGTAAAGAATCAATATACGAATGAACAAACAACGAAAACAATTTATGTAGGAACGGATGATATTTTGAAGGCTCTTTCTGTTACGGGGCTTTCAATAGAAGAAATAAATAACCAATTGAAACAGGGAGCGTATATTATGGCAGATGGTACAATCAAGATGCCAGAGCCGATTGCAAAAGAGGAAACAATTATTTCAACAGAAACAGAAATTATGAATGAGTCTATAGTTAATTTAGAAGATAACATAGAAC
>ERZ778516.2764-NODE-2764-length-11233-cov-7.743693_pt1 | contig 11233 bp, 12 predicted proteins | sample MGYA00510342_ERZ778516 | MGnify/ENA primary metagenome ERZ778516 (study PRJEB29527, sample SAMN07138961) | mouse gut metagenome | material: feces | host: mouse | place: China:Nanjing | collected 2016-01-25 ...
TTTTGATTATACCATGAATTTTATGAATTTGCAGCAACAAAGTTAGTGCATATGTAAGACCTCCCCCTGCTATATCAATCCACTATCTGAAACAATCTTACCGTCTTCAATCTGCAAAATCCGGTCTGCCATCTGGGCAATCTCTTCATTATGGGTAATCATGACGATGGTCTGATGAAAACGCTTACTTGTTACTTTCAGAAGTCCCAATACATCCTGACTTGTTTTGGAGTCCAAATTTCCGGTCGGCTCGTCAGCAAGCAAAATAGCAGGTTTTGCCGCTAAAGCCCTTGCGATTGCTACCCTCTGCTGCTGTCCCCCGGATAAAGCATTGGGCAAATTTTCCAACTTTGTCCGAATCCCGAGTGTATCAATGATTTCATCTACATATTTCTTTTCAATCTTTTTGCCATCCAATTTCACGGGAAGAATGATATTCTCCCATACATTCAGCATTGGAACCAGATTGTACTGTTGAAATACAAAGCCAATATTTCTTCGTCTGAAAATGGTAAGCTCTTCATCTGTCATATGGCTTAAATCCTGTCCATCCACAATGACCTGACCAGATGTAGGATTATCCAAGCCGCCAATCATATGGAGCATCGTGGACTTTCCGCTCCCGGAAGTTCCAACAATCGCTACAAATTCCCCCTTTTCCACTTCCAAATTTACACCGTCAAGAGCTCGGACTTCCGTTTCTCCCTGTCCGTATATTTTCCGTAAATCTACTGCTTTTAAGATATTCATGTCATCCTCCCTGTCTCATATTTAAAAAAGCCTGTATTGCTCTTTACAATACAGACTTTATCATAACAATGTCTCCATTCGGTTTCTGAAATATCACAGTTTTGATACTATTCGCACCTTATACAGGAAGAAACACAGAAAATATGGAACCTTTCCCAATCTCTGATTTCACTTTCACATATCCTTTTTGCGCCTGAATAATCTCTTGCAAGAAATAAACCAACTCCTACCCCCGGCTGATCCGCTACTGACAAGCTTCGGTAAAATCTTCCAAATATCTTTGGTATTTCTTCCTTTTCGATTCCAATACCATTGTCAATCACGTCAATCTTCACAAAGGAAGAATATTTCTCCACTTTCAGCTGAACTGTTCCTCCGCCCGGCGTGTATTTTATCGCATTGTCTACGATATTTCCAAGTGCCTCCGCAGTCCATTTCAGATCACAGATAACATACAAGTCTGTATTGCACACACCCAAGGTAATATTCTTTTCCCTTGCTTTTTCAATAAACTGCTGACGAACAGATTCCAGCAACTGTCGGGTTCCAATCTTTTCCGGGTGTACTGCGATAATCCCACTCTCCATCCGAGATAATTTAACCAATGATTGTATCAGGAAATCCAATTTCTCCGTCTGCTCCAAAATGGTATCTATCTCCTCCTGATTTTCACGATTCGATTCAGAGAGTATCTCTCCGTAAATCTTCAAATTTGAAATAGGAGTCAATGTCTGATGTGCAATGTCGGAAATAAGTTTCTGTATCACTTCTTTTTGTTCCTGCTGATTTTTTCTCGCCAAGAAATTACTGTCTAAATACTGTTTCATGCTGTTTTCAAGAGCAGAATACTTTTCTTCGGATATTTCTGTCCGTTCCAATTCTCCATCTATCGCATCATCCAGCATTTGCTGCAAACGGTTCAAAAGCTTTTTTTCTTTTTGATAAAAAATACAATACCAAAAGGCTCCGCTTAGGACAAATATTCCTGCAATCCATATTATTTTTTCTATCATTCTTTCACCGCCATGTATAACCAATTCCGTAAACTGTCTTGATATATTTAGGCTTCTGCACATCATCTTCTAATTTATCTCTAAGGCGTTTGATAGCAACAGTCAAGGCATGGGCATCCACAAATTCTGTATCACCCTGCCACACCTCATCAATCAGGTATTCTCGTTTCAATACCTTACCTTTATTTTCAAACAGCACCCTCAATAGCTTTTGCTCTGTCTTGCTAAGTTCAATCGGTTCTCTATTTTTGAAAAATTCCATTCTATCGAAATAGAACTCGAATCCATCAAACTCCTTAGAATCCTTAACTACTGCCTCTTTATCTCTAAGCTGCACAGACACTCTTGCACGCAGAACCATTAAACTAAACGGCTTCGTAATATAGTCATTTGCCCCAGCTTCTAATCCTGACACAATATCTACTTCCGTGTTATTTACAGTAAGCAGAATAATCGGTACCTGACTATTTTTCCTGATCTCTCTTACAAAATCAATACCATTTCCATCCGGCAAATTCACATCTAATAAAACCAATGTGATATCTTCCATTTTCAAGATCTCTCTAGCCTCCTGCAAGGTTCTGCACTGATAAAAGAAATAAGCATCATTCTTTAAAGCCAGACGTATTCCATCATTTAATTTTTTGTCATCTTCAACAATCAATAACTTTTCACCCATAATTCACTCTGCTTTCTTTCAAATTATGCTAATTGTATCATTGCCAGTTTTATAAATCAAACCGTTAAATCAAAAGCTCCAACAGAAATTATCTTATAATCAGCAAAAAGCTCCCGAAGGAGCTTTCCACGCTTTAAATATACACTAATTCTTTTAACACAATCTCTTCTGCCATATTACGAATACCATTTACCGCTCCAATCCATGCCATCTGGTCACGAGCTTTCAGTTCTTCCGTAATTCCCTGCTTCTCCATCATCTGACGCACCAGAATATCCATCCTCTCCTGTGCCTCGTCATCCACAGCATTCAGATGTGCTGTCAGTCTGTCTTCCAGCATATACAGTGAACAAATTGCCGGACGATGTTCTTTCAGATACTGTCTCCGCATCATTCCGTACTTCCCATAATGCGGTTCTTCATCTTTACTGACAAGATTCGGATAGTAAATTCCATCTGCTCCCAGTGTGTAGGTACCACCCATTTTTTCAAATGTGCTTTTCATGTGTTATTCCTCCTTGAAATCAGCGATATCCTTAGATCATCGCAAAATATTTCAGGGCAGCCTTGATAGCATCTTCTTTCTCTTTCGGACATTGTGGAACTCTTGCATTTTCTGATTTTGGAAGGTTATAGTTTTCTCCCACTTCAATTCCACATTTGCGTTTTATCTGAGAAATATATAAACTTGAAACCTTCAAGCCAAATTCTTTCAGCACATAATCTTTGATTTCCTGATAGGTAGCTTTCGTCTCTGCACTGGTTGCATCCAGCTCATCCAGATCCAAGTCGATCTCTATTGTGTCATCTGGTTTTTGTTGGGACAAAAGAACAACCGTCTCCACATGGAACGAGCGGATAGCAAGTCTGTCATTGCCCTTTGGTTATTTAAGGAAATGTTTCTATACCCGTTTTAGTGCTCTGTCTGTTTGCGGGAATATATCAAATTGGTTATAGATTTTTATTGCTCACTAAAATATACTACACTTTATTAAGAATAATTTCTTGTTTATTAACAAACACACGAACATCTATCTTCCAATCATCTTTACAGCCTCCAATAATAATTAAAATCGGTTCTGGGCATTTTAGTTGTTGTTCTTGAGATAAAACTATCATTTGATTCTTATCCATATTACTTGGTGATGGCAGAGAATTGGGATGATAATGCCACTCACCTAAATAATACTGTCCATCATTCCACGCTAAATCCAAAGTTTTTTTCAATCCAAATATCCCTCTATGAAAAGAAAATTTCGAGAGCTTTGAACTTTTAGGTGATAATGTTATTTTCAAAACATTAGCCATTACTTTGTCTAAAGAATAGTTGCCTATCAAAATTCCACCTGTTTCAAAGGGATTAGACTGGGCACAATAAAAAAGCATTTGTTCATAAGCCATAGTATCAAGCATAACATTATACAATTGATTTTGATCTTGAAAAAGCAATTTATCCATCCTCTCTTTTATTTACTATCACATAACCTTCAAATAGTCCATCATTCTCCTTTTGTTCATAAATGAGAGAAAGTGCCTTTTGAGATTTTGATAAGATATAATTTTCTATAACCTTTACAGAGGTTGTAGCAGCAAGCCAAATATCATCGCTTCTTCCTGGAAAAGTTGGATGCCAACAACCAATCCCATTCCTTGGCAATTCATAATCATCATATAAATTTCTTTCTTCTTTCAAATATGGAGAAATAAAGCTTAAAAAAGTATTAAAATTAAAGGTATTGCTGTTCATAAGAGCTATATACAATCTTTTTGCACCTAACCCCACAGAAATCGAAGCAATAATATGTTGCTTTTTAAAAACAGCACTCTGAAAAATATTGAGTACACTATTTTCACCAGTACAATCAATTATAATGTCATATTTATCTAAATCAATATTGGTTTTAAAAGAATTATCCTTTGAAAGAGTTGCATTTATAACTTCAACTCTTGCGTGAGGATTTAAAGAATTAAGATAATTACATAACGACACTTCTTTTAATTCGCCAATATTATTCAAAGTAAGAGTATGACGAGATAAGTTTCCCACTTCAAATATGTCTAAATCTGCTATTGAAATATTATATACTCCTGCTCTTACCAATATTTCTGCAATCGATGCTCCAATACAGCCAGCTCCAATAAACAATACTCGTTTTCTTATTAGTAAATCATTCATTTTACCTCGTTGTGATATTTCATACTGATTCCAATTTTCCGAAACAACCCAATCTAATTTTAAATTCGAGTTAAATATTTGCAATTTATCACGTATCCACCAACCAGTTAAATTATTTCTAAATCCTTTTGCTGTTTTTTCCCCATAAGATATAATTGGTAAATACAATGCTTTCCATGAAATAATCTCAGGTTCTCCTCCAAAGGTCTTAGCAATGGGAAATCCAACTAAAAGTAAATGTCGTTTTCCATCACGGATTTTCCCAAAAACACTTTTCAATATAGACATTATATCAATATTTTGATTTTTACAAGCAAGCACCAATTCACCAAATGTACCTGGTGCCTGCCATTCATTAACAACAGGAATCTGTTTTAAAAGTATCCATGGAGCTATAATTGGTGGTGATATAATCGTTTTTGAAAGAAAACTTCCCCAGTCAGTATAGTGCTGTATATTATTATTTAAAGATTTAAATGTTTTAACGTAGTATACAAATGGTTTATCTTTATATACATCTAGCTCTGCTATCCCATATTGGGATTCCACACTCTCCCACTGCATAAACGAAACGATATCTTCAGAAAAAGCAAATTTCATTTTCAAAAGACTGTTTGTAAGAAATTCAGGAAATTCAAAAGGTTCATTTTCTGTAACTAATTTTCCTTTTGCTGATAACTCAAGCCAACATATTGCTCGTTCTACATGATACAGCAAACGTTCATCTATACCGTGCGGTTCAAATTGGGAATTAGAAACTGTATTCACCTCAAGGCATAATGATCCTTTTCTCCACAACCCATTTCTTTCGATTTTTGAGTTATTCGATTGATGATATAATGTAACAGTTATACTCTTTTCCACATCTGGATATACTTTGACTTTTCCTTGTGGATATTCAGAATCAACAACTACATACCATTGAGATATCTGAGGAAAGTATGGCGTTTCACACTCAATCATAATACTTATATGTAAATACCAAACATTTAGCTCATTATCAAATTGCCAATCATCTATTATCTCAACTTTCGATAATAAATCTAATACTCTTCGCGCTCGATTTAGTTTATCACGTATTTGTTGTAATTCCATCTATGCAAATCTTCCTTCCGGAATAGCTGATGATTTCTCAGTACGAGCAGTAAACCCTACTGAATAATTGGATTTTAGGGATTCTGGAGCAGGTGGAAATTCATTACCAAATAATTCTCTCCATTTACAAACACTACTATAAAAATCGTCACAATCAAAAGCTTCACGAGCAATTTTAGCAGCATCACAAACTGTATCATAAAAATCAGAGTATTCGTCATTTGTAATTCTTGCAAAAACATCATGTTCAGGAACACCCCTATCAGCCAAGAAAGGTTTGGTAGGGTATTGAGAAACAATATTCTCAAGAGTTAATACAATACCCTCAGCTACACTGGTTATACCATCTGGACAGCAGTCGCCAATAAAATGCTCTAATGGATAGCTCTTTGGATGTTTCATATCTGGATATTGTGTTTTACGCCACCACTTCAAGGATTTAACTACATTTATATAGTGAGTATTGCAGTTTTTATTCTTCTCGACTGTCCATCGAATCTGCTCAAGCGGATGTGTTTCATCCCATTTTTTTGCTTCACGATCAGGAATTAAAAGAGGTTCTGATTTCCATTGAGGTTTAGTGTCCGATTTGCAAAATATATTATATGTACTTTCAAACACAGCACTATTAAGCAAATTTTGTTGAAAATCTTCAATGGTATATTCCGATATGATAGCATTATCTTGTAATATTCCCGTTTCGCTTTCACTCGGTGCAGAGGTTGGTACAATATCTAAATCAACGTAACTTAAACTTATACCAATTGATCGTCCCTGCATCCTATATTTGTTTTTATAGTGTTTATCTAAAAATGGAACAAATAAACTTAAAGCTTCCTCTGCTGTATACTCTTCGGAATCTAATTTTGTCACAACAATTACATCAACATCTGATTTATTACCGTTTTTAGGTTTTACTGCTGTAGAGCGTCGATAGCTTCCCTGCAAAAAAGTGCTAACAATAATCTTAGACAATGTTTCATCTTCCATTAACCTTCTTCTCAATGTAGTATGTCCTGTTTTCAAATCATTTACCTGGTTATCCGACAAACGAATATTAGACAAAAAATCCTTAAAATACGATGGTACTGTAGACATAAGTGTTCCTCCTTTAACTAATAAAACTAATTGATTGCGAATAGGTACAAGAGTTCATTTGGTCATAATCATATTCATATAAAATGCATTTTCCAAATCCAACAGAATTCTGACCCAGGAAAAACATAAAAGCATTTGGAGCTGAAGCAAAAATATGTAATGTTGCACGCCGTTCCACAGTGCTTCTCATAGCGATAGCATTATATACATTATTGGCCAAAATAGCAGCATGAGTTCCATTTTTTATTGAAATATTTGTAGCACCTGCCTCGTTTGGTATGCAGTTAATAATACGGCCAATCGGTAAATTATTTTCCCTAATAAATCTAATTACATCACTGTTGATGTTACGAGTAACATTTAATATTAATGCAGAATCAAATTGATCTGCTTGTAGTTGTTCATGGGTGATATTCCAATTAGAATAGTCTGTTTCCTTTTCAAATTTTACATCCCATAACATAATTCCATTGTTGGCTGTCTTTTGAACCGGAAAAATATTAATACCCGATTTGCTATTTAATATTCTACCAGCAGCAAATGAAACAGAAGAATGTGTGTCAAGGAATAATTGATAAGCTGTTTCTTTGTCTGTATTTTTAAGCAGAAATTCATTTAAGCTTTTATAAATATCATCATTCCAACTATAATCATCTTTTAGCTCACGTTTATTAAATTTATCAATTAATGATAAACATTTTTCTGTTTCTTTTTCTAAATTTTCTGCACCAAAAGGAAAACTTTTAATGCCAATCGGTACTCTTTTAGGAGAATATTTATCGGCAACAAGGAAAATGCGTTTTTCTAATTTTTCATCAAATTCTGTTCTATCTATACCCTTACCATGTGTTGAAGAAATCATCTGATCATTTACAGTTGCTGCAGCAACGAAACTAATTTGGTCAAAAGTCATCATGTGGTTGTTATAAGATACATATTTATGTAGCGAATCTCTTACAATCTTTTCTAAAATATTTATATCAAATGGCAAAACAACAAATTTTATTTCCTTATCAGCAAGCATATTAGTGTCAAAATCTTTTAGCAACGATTTTGCCTCATTATCGAGTTTTTGATCATAATATTTTTCAATTGACTTTATAAATATGTTAGTCACCTTAGCACATTGTCCAATGAGAAACAATTCATATTCTGGACATTTTGTATCATTCATAAGATCTTTAATCCATTTTTGAATATCTGCTTTAGTAAAAGTATTTATTGATGATTTCACCTGTATACATTTGATAATCTGATTATTCTGCTCTAATGCTATATCAACCTTATCATTTGATGATGGAAACTCAACATATATTTTATCCCAATTATTTTTATCAGTTAAGGCTTCTAATACCGAAGCAAAACCCTGATATAAAAATCCTCGTGAGCCCTCTTTTCCTCCCATAATTTCACCTTTCTTTATTTAATCCTTACAGAGATCTTCTTTCCATCGGACATAATAAATGCTTGTTCATATTTCACATTTAAAGCCTTTGCAATCTCCATCATTTCCTCAAACGAAACCGTCCCACGTTTCAGCTTCTTATTAAAGTTCTGCGGCGACTGCCCGATACGCCTTGCCAGCTCCGCCAGGCTTATATTCTTCTTTTCACATAACTCCCTTATCATATCCGATGTAGTCATGGTACACCTCCGCTAATATACTACCATTATAAACCTTTTGGTTGACATTTTCAATATGCCTATGTGAAAATTAACTGAAAATTCAAAAAAGCACCCTGTGAGTATATACTGTCACAGGGCACTGAAACTGAATTTATTTACTTGCTTCTTTTTATATCCACTGAAAGACCCGATTTCAATTCCACTTCAAATCTCTCATCGTACACCGTAACTTTCGCTATCAGCCGTCTTACCAGTTGCTCATCGTACTCTTCAATCTCCGTTGTCTGGCTGTTCAGAAACGCTTTCATATTGAAAATGCTTTGTTTTACGCCCTCCATTTCAGCCTTGTCAGCCAGTATCTGCTGCTTTTCCTCACGTAGCTTATAAATCTCCTCCACCAGGTCATCATACTGCTCATTTCTGTTTGCCTTTTGTAAAAGCTGCTTCTGGAGCTCCTCCAGCTTCCCGTCAACATCCTTTGTCGGGGAATTTTCCTGCTTTAAGACTTCTTCGATGTTCTCCTGCAGCACTCCTATGGCAGTGCTTTTCTGGGCAAGGACGCTGTTGATGGCTTTTATCACTGCCTCCTGCAGTTCCGTTTCCTGAATGGTATCGGCGTCACAGGCATCGGGTCCGCTCTCAACCCTTGTTACACATCTCCATACATTCGAACGTTTTCCACGGTTGTTCCAGGCAATCCTGCGGTAAATGTCACCGCATTTGGAACAGTACACAATGCTTGAAAGTGCATATTTACTGCTATAAACCCTTTTCTTACGGTCTTTGCCACTGTGAAGGTTCGCCCTCCGCTGCATTTCCTCCTGAACCTGCATATACAGGTCACGGGAGATAATGGCTTCATGGTTGCCTGTAACATAATACTGCGGAACGATCCCATTATTTTTCACCCTCTTCTTTGTGAGAAAATCTACGGTGTATGTCTTCTGCAGAAGCGCATCGCCAATATACTTCTCATTCTGGAGGATCTTCTTTAAGGTTTCAGCCCTCCATTTCGGCTTTCCTGCCGCTGTCAGTATCCCGTCCGATTCCAGGCTCTCACCGATCTGCTTTAAACTCGAACCCTGGAGATATTCACGGTAAATTCTTTTTACAATTTCCGCCTCATTCGGCTCAATAATTAGATGCCCGTCCTCATCTTTGGTGTATCCGAGAAAACGGTTATGGTTGACTTGCACCTGTCCGTTCTGATATCGGTACTGCAGTCCGAGCTTGACATTCTGTGAAAGGCTCTGGCTTTCCTGCTGTGCAAGGCTCGCCATAATCGTCAGGAGAACTTCTCCCTTGGTATCCATTGTGTTTATATTTTCCTTTTCAAAAAATACAGGAATGTTTTTCTCTTTTAATTGACGTATATATTTCAAGCAGTCCAGCGTATTTCTTGCAAAACGGCTGATGGATTTCGTTACAATCATATCGATGTTTCCTGCCAGGCACTCGCTTATCATTCGGTTGAATTCATTCCTGTTTTTGGTATTACAGCCGCTGATCCCATCATCAGCGAATACGCCGGCAAATTCCCAGTCGGGATTTTTCTTTATAAAAGATGTGTAGTGTTCCACCTGTGTTTCATAACTTGTTGCCTGCTCGTCGCTGTCCGTGCTGACACGGCAGTATGCGGCAACTTTCAGTTTTGGCTTTTCCTCTTCCTGCTCAGTGCTTCCCATGCGTTTTCGTGCGGGAATGAGCGTAACGCTTTTATTCATCTCCGACCTCCTCGGTTTCTATCATACTGTAGGCGTATTCCGCCTGCCTGAACGGATCAGAATATTTTACGGAAACCTTCGGCATAGTAAAGGACACTGCACCTTTGGGCTTTGGCGGTGCGTCTAACTCCTTTATCCTGCCAAGAGAAGCCGCCCTCGATATCCTGATTTCTTCCGCCTTGTTAAAAGTTTCTATATCAATGATGGAAGGATAATATCCGTCTCCGAGATAACGCTTATTTCTGAGCATTCTTCCAACGCTCCCATGATATAAATAAAGCCCTGCTTTCTCGGCGGCAGGCTGAAGCGCCAGCCCCGATACATACCCAGCAAACAGCTTTCTGACCTTTTTTGCTTGTTCTTCGTCTATATATGCTGATCCGTCCTTGATCACATATCCGTATGGTGTGTGCGACATTATCCATCCAACCTCTCTTTCAAATTCAGACCACAATGTAATCCGAAAATAATTTCTTTTCTTGAAACCACTGTGATTTCCCTGACATGGCTTTCAAAAATGCCCTCATCATATTCCGTCAGCATTTCATGTCCAGACACAAATCTCACAAGATTTTTTAATGCGTCTGCTTTCTCATTATCGATGCTTACGGAGGATAAGAGATTTTCTTTTCGTGCTTTTAGCCTTTCATTTTCCACAATGAGGGCGTTATTCTCTTTTTGGAAAATCGGGGGTTCTAACAATCCGCTTGTCATAAGGTTTACAAGAACCTGCTTTTTTTCTTTAACCTTTTCAATTTCTGCTTCAATGTTTCCGATCTGCTGCAGCCTGCCTTCCTCATCATAGCCCTGCATATTTCTGAGCAGGGGCTTCAATACCGTCTGCTGTGAAAAAATCAGCTTATTCATCATGGTCACAAAGGCTGCTTTAACTGCGTCATCAGTAATATATTTCATGCTGCAGGCTGTTTTGTCTTCAATATGTCTGCTGCAGCACCAGGCAATATAACCGCCGCTTGGCTTATTGTGTTTCCTGCGTTTAAAGGAGCTGCCGCATTCCCCGCATTTTATTTTCCCTGAAAATTCATAACGGTTCAGATATCTTTCGGTATTT
>ERZ778516.2767-NODE-2767-length-11205-cov-14.454619_pt1 | contig 11205 bp, 9 predicted proteins | sample MGYA00510342_ERZ778516 | MGnify/ENA primary metagenome ERZ778516 (study PRJEB29527, sample SAMN07138961) | mouse gut metagenome | material: feces | host: mouse | place: China:Nanjing | collected 2016-01-25 ...
CGTAAAAATGCCGTGTCTATTAGTTTCAATTATTCTTCGTGAAACAACCCTGAGGAACTGTTCACGGCACGGGATACTTTCTTGAAAAAAGTTTATATTGAGAATTTTTCACTTGTCATGCTATACTAAAGAAAATACTGCAAAACAGGAGGGGTTCTATGGCTATATGTCTAAACACCAAATCAACATATAACCTTTTTCAAATGCTGGTCAATGATACCTTTTTTGTTGATAAATCGGCTATTATTGAGAAGCTGAGCGCCAGAATCAATACACCGAACAGATATATCTGCATCACAAAACCGCGCCGTTTTGGCAAGACCTCGGTGCTCAACATGCTGGGCGCATACTATTGCAAAGCCTATGATTCAAAGGTTTTATTTGATGGATTGAAAATCGCCAAAACTGCTGCCTATGCAGCACATTTGAACCAGTACAATGTCGTTCATCTTAGTATGAACAGTATTCCTGATGATGGCAATGCATATGAAGATTATATGAAGCTCTTCAAAAATGCGATCAGACGCGACATTCTGGAAGCCTATCCCCAGTTGAAGGAACAGGAATTTAACAGTCTTTCGGAAATGCTCGTTGCCACAGATAAGCAATTTATTTTTATTATTGACGAGTGGGACTATATTTTCAGCCATGAGCTGTATCCTGAACATTATGGAGACTTTCTGGAATTTCTTCGCGAATTACTAAAAGATAAACCTTATGTGGCGCTTGTCTACATGACGGGGGTGCTGCCCATCAAGAAATACAGTACTGGCTCTGCGCTGAACATGTTCAAGGAGTATACTATGCTAAAAGACCCTTCTTTTGAAGAATATTTTGGCTTTACAGAGGACGAAACAGAGATGCTCTGCAAGAAGCAGACAGCACTGACAATGGAGGAAATCCGTGACTGGTACAACGGATATCAGACCAAAGACGGCTCACGCCTATATAATCCGCGCTCTGTAGTCTGCGCACTCGAAGATTCAACATGCCAGAGCTACTGGACACGCACCGGCAAGATGGATGAAGTCTTATTTTTCCTGAAATATAACATTGCCCAAGTGCGGGATGATGTGGTAAAGATGGTGAACGGAAATTCTATCGGAATTGATATTGAAGAAGAATATTCTGCCGGGCAAAACCCTCCCAACAGCCGGGAAGATATTTATTCTGCCATGATCATATATGGTTTGTTATCTTATTCTAATGGTGAAGTCAGGATTCCAAACAAAGAACTTATGATCGAGTTTCAAAAAGCTTTGAAAGATGACGACTTTGGCTATGTCGCAGAACTGGTGCGCAATTCCGGCGAGATACTCGACGCTACCTTAAACAAAAGAGGCGATACGGTGGCTTCCTATCTCCACAATATCCACAATAGTGAGCTGCCTATTCTAAAATACAACGATGAGAACAGCCTCTCCTGTGTGGTAACGCTCGCATATCTCTCTGCCAGAAATTAATACAAGGTTGAACGAGAAGAAAAAAGCGGCAAGGGCTTTGCGGACTTTATCTTTTATCCAAGGCGCAAAAACCTGCCGGGCATCATCATCGAACTGAAAGCCGACAAGTCGCCCGAGGAAGCCATTGCACAAATCAAGCAAAAAGAATACAGCGAAAAACTGAAAAAAGAAAATGTATCCGCCATTCTCGCCGTCGGCATCAGCTATAACACGGCAGACAAAGAGCATCAATGTATCATTGAAGAACTCTGTGACTAGTACTGGTGTAGTTATTTGCGCAACGATGTACTAGATGCCACATAAAAACTTAACTGAAAATAGAAAAAAGTTGAAACAGAAAAAATTCTGATATAAGGGAGGCAATCTAACATGGCTGTATGTTTAAACACCAAATCCGCCTATAAGGATTTTCAAATGCTGGTCAATGACTATTACTTTGTGGACAAATCAGGTATTATTGCGACCATCAACACCCGGATTAAAACCAAGAACAGATATATCTGCATCACCAAACCGCGCCGTTTCGGCAAAACCTCAGTGCTCAACATGCTGGGCGCGTACTACTGTAAAGCTTTTGATTCCACAGAATTGTTTGACGGGTTAGAAATCAGCAAAACCCAGACCTTTCAAATGCATTTCAATCAATATAATGTCATTAATTTATGTCTGAATGAGATTCCTCTTGACAGAAGCCGCTATGATCGCTACCTTGCACAGTTCAACAATTCCATAATCAAGGATATCAAAGAGGCCTACCCTGCACTAAAAGATCAGGAGTTTGAAAAAGCGTCTGACGCACTGGCGGCTACAGATGATGAATTTATTTTTATTATTGACGAGTGGGACTATATTTTCAGCCATGAGCTGTATCCTGAACATTATGGAGACTTTCTGGAATTTCTTCGCGAATTACTAAAAGATAAACCTTATGTGGCGCTTGTCTACATGACGGGGGTGCTGCCCATCAAGAAATACAGTACTGGCTCTGCGCTGAACATGTTCAAGGAGTATACTATGCTAAAAGACCCTTCTTTTGAAGAATATTTTGGCTTTACAGAGGACGAAACAGAGATGCTCTGCAAGAAGCAGACAGCACTGACAATGGAGGAAATCCGTGACTGGTACAACGGATATCAGACCAAAGACGGCTCACGCCTATATAATCCGCGCTCTGTAGTCTGCGCACTCGAAGATTCAACATGCCAGAGCTACTGGACACGCACCGGCAAGATGGATGAAGTCTTATTTTTCCTGAAATATAACATTGCCCAAGTGCGGGATGATGTGGTAAAGATGGTGAACGGAAATTCTATCGGAATTGATATTGAAGAAGAATATTCTGCCGGGCAAAACCCTCCCAACAGCCGGGAAGATATTTATTCTGCCATGATCATATATGGTTTGTTATCTTATTCTAATGGTGAAGTCAGGATTCCAAACAAAGAACTTATGATCGAGTTTCAAAAAGCTTTGAAAGATGACGACTTTGGCTATGTCGCAGAACTGGTGCGCAATTCCGGCGAGATACTCGACGCTACCTTAAACAAAAGAGGCGATACGGTGGCTTCCTATCTCCACAATATCCACAATAGTGAGCTGCCTATTCTAAAATACAACGATGAGAACAGCCTCTCCTGTGTGGTAACGCTCGCATATCTCTCTGCCAGAAATTAATACAAGGTTGAACGAGAAGAAAAAAGCGGCAAGGGCTTTGCGGACTTTATCTTTTATCCAAGGCGCAAAAACCTGCCGGGCATCATCATCGAACTGAAAGCCGACAAGTCGCCCGAGGAAGCCATTGCACAAATCAAGCAAAAAGAATACAGCGAAAAACTGAAAAAAGAAAATGTATCCGCCATTCTTGCCGTCGGCATCAGCTACGACACAGCCGCCAAAGAGCATCAATGTATCATTGAAGAACTTCTGTGATCTTTTATTGCAGCTCAATCACCGTTGCGCCCAGAGCCAAAGCCTCCTGCTCATCATGTGTGACAAAGAGCACTGTTTTCCCGGCCGCCTTTTGCTTCACATATGCTAAGACCTGTTCCTTGCGCGCATCGTCCAGCCCTTTAAACGGCTCGTCAAGACAGAGGATATCATACTCTGCAAGCAGTGCCCTGAGAATGCTCACGCGCCTGCGCATTCCGCCGGAAAGTTGGGACACTGGCTGCGCACAGCAGTCTCCCAGCCCAAGCCTATCCATCTCCTGCACTACGATACCGGCATCAAGCCCCGGTGTCACCAGACGGATATTATCCACGGCGGTCATGTACTCGCACAGCCGTTCTTCTTGAAAGACAGCGCTGAAGCGCTTTCCCTCCAAGCCGGTAATCCAGCCGCTGTCCGTCTCCTCGAGTCCCATCAGGATACGGAGCAGCGTTGTCTTTCCTGCGCCGGAGGGTGCCATGATACAGTTCATTTCCCCGCCGCTTATCGTCAAGCTCAAATTTTCAAATACCTTTTTGCCGCCAAATGACTTTGACACCTTTTCTACGCAAATATTCTCCATAAAATTATTCCAACAATATCTCTGTTCTGCGCCTGTAGCTACATGCCGTCATGATGCATCTGCCTCCACTGCACCCAGTCCGCTGCCCCACACCGAGATTCCGGTCGCAGCATTGAGCGCCGTAAAGGTCATCACATATTTTTTTCCGTCCTCGTCCCACTGTTTTAAAACGACACCGTGATATGTATCGCCGTCCACTGTAAGCGTAATGTTGTTGTTCTCCGTAAGCTCCCATGTGCCTTCCAGCTCGCCGGCAATCTTTCCGTCTTTTTTTAACTCAATCAGCACAGATTCCCGAATTTTAGGAGAGATATCCCTGCCATGGTTGATATATTTGTAAGTCCCTGCCAGATCGTCCTTTGTGTAAGTTCCCATCGTCTCGCCTGTGTATCGGTACGGCGTGATCACCGGCCATCCGTCCTCATTAAAGAACATCTGATGGACGCGGACTTGGTGCTCCTCTCCACTGTTTTCAAAACGGGTGTGATAGATGATAAAGTATTTTCCAGTCTCCTCCTGATACAGGCAGGAATTGTGCCCCGGCGAGAGATAGCCCTTGCGTTTTTCGCCTTCCTCGCCCTCTGACCACAGAAATTTGTAGCATCCCATCAGCTTTGTGCCATACAGCGCCGCCGTGGCATCGCTGAACGCACTGCCCGCTGGTCCTTTACAGTCAATCATATCCTGCCCCATCGAGTCCAGATAAGGTCCGTCCGGTGTCTTGGAACGACATACACGGACATTGTATCCGCCGTCGGAGTCCAGCCCGCCAAAGGAGAGAAACATATAATAATACGCTGTGTCCTGATTATAGATAATATATGGCGCCTCGATTCTAAGATGGTCGCCGCCAAGCAGCTTCTTCCCATACCCCGGCTCTAGCGCAAGCCCCGTCTGCGGGTCCATCTCCTTCACAAAAATGCCGCCGGAGTAAGAACCGTAAATCATCCAGAGCCGCCCCTCCTGATCGTAAAATACAACAGGGTCCACTGTATTTGGATCGTCCGCAGCCTGATAAATGTCCCCATCCTCGCTCGGCTGGTCCGCTGTCATTCCTGATTTGAGCATAATGCCCTCATTTACGTAGGGACCTCCCACCGCATCGGACACCGCTGTGCCAAGACACGAGATTGGACTGTCTCCCTGACAATTACAATAGTACATATGATATTTTCCGTCGCCAAGCTTCACAACATCCGGCGCCCAGAAGGTATTGCTGTGAGACCACTCAAAAGCCTCCTTCATCTCCGAATAAACATTCGGAATCACATCATTCTCATTCTTGATGCCTCTGTTCACATAGGTCCAGTTCATCAAGTCATTCGTCTTTGCCACAGCCAGATGCGAACCGAAGATATAATAGTAGCCATCTCCGCCGTCCACGATAGACGGGTCGTGCACGGATACCTCCTCAAAGGTCTTTTCCACGGCTGTCTCTGCCTTCAGTCTTTCCTTCTGTCCGCACCCAGACAACAAAGACAGTGCCACCCCAATCCCGATCATTTTTAATGTCAATGTCTTTTTTCTCATACTTTGCCCTCACAAATTTTCCTGAACTCAACTATACACGTACTTTCCCCAATATGCAAGTCCTGACGCGTCAAAACCAGACACTGCCCGCGTTGGCCTTGCATTTTCAAAATCCCAGCACTTGTGCACTGTTCCCGCCGCAAGAAGCTCTGCCTCCTCCTGTTTTGACAAATGCACCGCTTTTTTCATCGTATTATCCAGATCTTCAAAGCGAATCCACTCCCAGCAGCCCTTGTCATTCTCCGAAAACTCTCCTGAAATTTCCCCTGTATACGGCTCAGGGCTAAAGACTGGCCAGCCCTCCTGAAAGAACATGCTGCGAAGCATCATATAATGAAGTCTGTAGCTGTCACGATGCTCCTTCTCATCATAGTTCCGGTGAAGTTCTGCGCCATCCCGAATATGATGCACAAAAAAGTAAGACTTCCGCTGCGGGTCATAAAATGGAACACCGTGTCCCGGCCCGCGAAAGCCTGCCCACGCCCACGCGCGGTTCTCATCTGCGGCATTTGGCGACGCCGCGCTAAATTCATAGCTTCCTGCGAGCTTGGTCCCCATACTCTCCTCCACCAGACAACGCCCCTGCCGGTCTGTATAAGGTCCTGTCACCGAGCGGCTGCGTCCTACGCGAATGTCATAAGTGTCGCCCAGCCAGCCATAGGACTGAAACAGATAGTAATAACCAAGCGCAGGGACATAGATTACAGAAGCACCTTCTGGTCCGTCAATCGGCGGATTGGGCTGTCTGCGCGAGATACACTGCCCCAGATTTTTTTCATTTCCGTCAAGGGCAAGCCCTGTCTTTGCATTCAGCTCCTTGATATAGATTCCGCCAAAGAATGAGCCATACACCAAATAGCAGCGCTCTTTGTCCCATATAACATGCGCGTCAATCGCGTTTGGCAGCGTGTCATCAGTTCCCCAGGTGTCCGCCACCACGCCGCGGTTCTCAAATGGTCCCAGCGGGTGCTTTGCCGCCGCGAGCCAGATTCGCGACTCAGAACTGCCAAATCGTCTGGTCGCCGAATAATACATTCTGTACTCCTCCTCCACATATTCCACATAGGGCGCCCAGAAATTAATGGTCTGCGGATACGCTCCATTATCTCTTCCCTGACGGATAGCGTGTTCTGACAGGACAGTTCCTTCATATTGAAAATGTACCAAATCCTCCGAGCTGCGGACTGGAATCCCGATCTTGTCCCGCAGGCCGCACCGCGGCATATAGACATCTGTACCATAAGAATAATACTTTCTGGTAACGGGGTCCCACATCATCGAAGGGTCATGCGCGCCCAGCGTGGCATTATGCTCTACATTATAATCATTTAATCGTAGTATGCCGTTCATTTTTCCTGTTTTATTTCCTCTCTGTATTGATTTCAATTATTTTTGTATCTGAATACAGGGCTGTTTTCATGTCCTCCAATGAAAACAACCCTGTGTGTATGTACACTAACCCTTAACGCCTGATACTGCCAGCGATTCGATAATATAGCGCTGGAAGAAGAAGAACAAGAGCAATGTCGGCAGAATCGCCAGCACGGACGCTGCCATGATCAGCGGATAATCGCTGTTTACTGCATAGTATGAATTGAAGGAACGGATTACTACCTGCAAGGTAAACCACTTCTCATTCTGGATAAAGATGGTCGGTGCCAGATAGTCATTCCAGATGCCCATAAACCACAGAATGAGCTGTGTCATCAGAGCGCCCTTCATCAGCGGAAGGAAAATCGAATAATACATTCTGAAATAACCACACCCGTCAAGCTTTGCCGCCTCCACGATCGAATCCGGCACACTTGTCAGATTCTGACGCAGGAAGAAAATGATGCTGACATTGCCAAACAGACCGGGTATGATCAATGGCAGAAGGCTGTTCGTCCATCCCATCTTTGTAAACATCACGTACTGCGGAATCATCACGACTGCAAACGGAATCATCATGGTTGCCAGCAGTCCGAGGAAAATACCATTCTTTCCTCTAAATTTCAGTTTGCTGAACGAAAATGCCGACAGAGAGGAGGTGAAACCACCAATCAACAGCACTGGCGCCGCAACGATCAAGGTGTTGCGCAGACCTCTCAAAAACTCCGGCTTTGCGAGCACTTCCGAATATTTTCCGAATTTCCACGGATTCGGTATAATACTAAAATCCGCAGAAAGAATCTGATTCTTTGTCATAAAGGAACTCAGCACCATGTAGATCAGCGGAAAGACCATGACAACCGCACCTAACGATAACGCCACAAATACAATCCTGTCTATCATCTTACTCTTTGCAGACTTAATCTCTGAACCCATTTCATCTCGATTATTTGCCATATCTTCCACCTCCTACTCAATTGTCTTAACCCATTTATCCTGACCCTTGAAATTGATCGCCGTCACAATAAAGATAAAGATTGCCAGAATAAATGCCATCGCGGAACCGTAGCCCATCTGATTGCTGCTAAATGCCTTCTCATACAGATAGAATACCACTGTCGCTGCACTGTAGTTCAAGCCGCCGCTCGGAACCATGACAAGTACCTCTACGAATACTTGGAAACCGCCGATGAGACCTGTGATCAACAGATAAAATGTTACCGGAGAGACAAGCGGTACCGTAATGTCGCGGAACAGATTCCAGCCGCTTGCGCCGTCAATCTTTGCCGCCTCGTAGTAATCTCTCGGAATCCCCTGTAAACCAGATAAGTACAAGATAATCGAAGAGCCAAGCCCCTTCCATACCATGAAAATAATCATGGAAACCTTCACCCAGAACTCGTCGCCGAGCCAGTTTGGTCCATGCTGGCCTGATATCATCTTGACAATGCTGTTCAAAAGACCATAATCATAGTTGAAAACCCACATCCACAGGATTGCAACGGCTACCAGCGAAGATACAACAGGCACATAGTACAATGTGCGCAGGAATTTGATTCCCTTTATTTTGCGATTCATACCTACCGCGATCACCAATCCCAGAATCATGCCGATCGGGATACCGATCATATAGATCACCGTGTTCAACAGCACTTTCCAAAACTTGTCGTCCCCAAGCAATTTGATGTAATTGTTCAACCCGATAAAATTGTCTGTCATGGAATTCATGCCATTCCATTTTGTCAGACTGGCAAAAAATGCAAATGCAATCGGAAATGCCATAAATATCAAGAATCCAATGAACGCCGGCGACACGAATGCAAGCCCCCAGCAGTGTTCCCTGAACTCAGCCCTATTCATCTTTTTCTTTGCTACTGCTTTACCTCCGCTCATACACTTACCTCCATATAGAAAGTGGCTGACTTTTTCATATCTGCCAGCCACTCTTCCCTAACCAATTTTTTTGGTTGCCTGTTCTATCCTTTTGGTTATTCTATACTTTCCCATGCGGTGTCAAGAGATTCCTGCATCTGAGGCTGAACATCAGCGATAAAATCATCTACTGTCATACTGCCGTTCTTGACATTATCAACATTTTTAAAGAATATATCAAACCATTCAGCATTCGGTGTGTAAGTGGTCTCTTGGAAACGTCCTTCGTAGTTGCCTGTACCTCCCAGATAGCTGAAGAATACATCGACGGACTCTGGGAACGGAAGGCTGCCGTCCTCGATTGCTGTGAGGAACTCACCCTCAGCCAGACTCTTTAAGTTCGGCAGCTGTATAGACTGTCCGCCCACGATACCTGAAAGCTCTTTTTGTCCATCTTCATTTGCACACAGATAAGAGATCAGCTCTGTCGCTTCCTTCTTGTTCGGGCTGCTTGCAGATACGCAGAAGCCAACCGTTCCGAGCCATGTCATACTCTTTCCTGTGGAGAGTGTCGGATATCCGCACAGATCCCAGTTAAACGGGAAGGTTTCTTTGTCCATGAACGCTGCCACGTCCCATGTACCACATGCATAGAATGCTTCCTGTCCAGCAAGCCATCTCTGGTATACGCCAAGAGATACATCCTGCTCTACTGTCGGTGTTACCTGATGTACCAGCGTCAAGTCAATAAACTTCTGGAATGCCTCTTTAAACTCAGGTGTGTCAATTTTTACGGTCTTATAATCATCAGAGAGGAATGTTGCGCCATTTGACCAGATATACTGCTGAATCATGAACTGGTTTGCCAAACCGCAGCCCCACTGGTCAATCTCGCCGTCACCGTCTGTGTCCTTGGTGAACTGCTTGCAGACCTCCACGAACTCGTCATATGTATAAGGATTCTCCGGGTCGGGATAAGGAATGCCTTCCTTGTCAAACAAATCTTTATTGTATGCATACGCAAAAACGGACGCGTCCTTTGGAAGTGCGTACAAATCGCCTGTACCAACCTTTGAGCCATCATAACGGTAGCTGTTGAGCGCCTCCTGCGCAACCAAATCATCTGTTGAGATGCCCAGCTCTGTCAGGATTGGCTGAATGTTCTCGATATATCCGTTCTCAACAAACTGCTGTACGGATTCCGGTCCCACATAGAATATATCGGGCAGCTCCTTTGCCGTCATCATACCGGTCAAAGTCTTGGAATACTCTTCCTGCGTCGTAATCTGGACATCAATATTTCCGATCGTATCAGAGTGTGCCTCCTTATACTTCTCGATCATGCCCTTGTAGATTGGTGACTCATGGTCATTTGCAAAGATAAATACCGATAGATTTTTCTTTCCGTCCGCTGTCGTGCCCTTATCTTTGCCGCCACAACCTGTGAGAACGCTTCCAAATACGAGAGTGGTCGTTAAAGCAAGCGCGCCTAACCTTTTCATTTTCATGTTTTTTACCTCCTTATTATTCATTCCAAGCCTTCACAATGATGTCTTTTTAACTGTTTTTTAAGATGACTTTATTCTAACACATTGTTTTAATTTATACAATACTATTTTAGTTTTTCGTAATAAATAATAATTTTCGGATAGTAATTTTGCTATTTTCCCCCTATTTATTATACAGTTTGCACAAAATATAATTATCCGTTTTAGTAACGCCTAAAACAAGATGATTTTATTCTTTACATCAGCCCGAGAATGTGTTTCAATATTAGAATAAGTATCAGTCTCCCTTTAAGAAACAATATCAATATCATCAATGAGGTGAAGTTATGCATTTATTTTCGATCGAAGGTCCCATTTGGCGTTTTTTTAACTTTGTATATAATCTCGTGGTCCTCCATGTCCTGTGGATTGTGTACAGCCTGCCGGTTTTTACCATCGGCGCCTCCACCACTGCACTGTACTATTCCTGCATGAAAATGCTCCGCACCAACGAGGGTTATATTCACAGAAATTTTCATCATTCTTTTAAACAGAACTTTAAGCAGTCCACGATCATCTGGCTTGGCATGGTGGCACTGCTCTCGCTCTACATCACAGACCTGCGGTACGGCATGTTTCTGGACAATATGGCTGGTAAAATCATGATCATTAGCTGTTCCATCTTTCTGATTCCAATTGCGCTGACCACGATTTATATTTTTCCAGTGCAGGCAAAATTTGAGAATAAAATCCGCGACAATTTAAAAAATGCCCTGCTTCTGTCGCTCAGGCATTTTCCATGTTCATTATTATTATGTTTGATATATGGAACTTTTGTTCTACTCACACTCTTCTTTGTCCCGTTCATCATGCTGATGCTCTGCTGCGGGGCTGGGCTGGTCGCCTATCTCACCTCCAATGTTTTCATCTATATCTTCCGCAAATATCTGCCCGATGAACTGGAGGACGATTT
>ERZ778516.2768-NODE-2768-length-11198-cov-6.011936_pt1 | contig 11198 bp, 21 predicted proteins | sample MGYA00510342_ERZ778516 | MGnify/ENA primary metagenome ERZ778516 (study PRJEB29527, sample SAMN07138961) | mouse gut metagenome | material: feces | host: mouse | place: China:Nanjing | collected 2016-01-25 ...
CACTTCGTGAAAACCACTTCGTGAAAACCACTTCGTGAAAACCACTTCGTGGTGGTTTGGTGCATCTCAATCATTACATTTTCTTACAGATTTTGCAGCAAGTGCAAAATCCCAGCTTGAACTGTAACCAATATATTACTTATCTCTCCAAATAATTCTTCCCTTTGTTAAATCATATGGTGACAACTCCAGTGTCACTCTGTCACCAGGAAGAATACGAATAAAATTCTGTCTAAGCTTTCCACTAATATGTGCCAGAACCTTATGCCCATTCTCTAATTCCACCTGAAACATTGTATTGGGAAGCTTCTCCACTACTGTTCCTTCGATTTCAATTACATCGGATTTTGACATGTTTTTACCTCCTACTCTCAATCCTTTACCAGTCTGCTTATCGCATATTTAATTTGCTCATCTGTAATAGAATCCAAGCTATTTTCCAAGTTCTGCTTTTTGATGATTTGTATGTGCTTTTTATTTTTCCGCTTTGGCTTACGAAGTGTTCTGATTTTCCCATCCACAAGCCATACACTTTCTGTTTCTTCTTTTATAATAAGATATATATGTTCCTTATCTCTTCCAGCAATGGAATATGCGAAATATCCTACCATTCTGCTAACCATGCCCTCTCAAAAATACGGATTCCATTCAAATTACTACAACAGCGTCAGGATCTCCGGCTCACCATCCGTCACAAGAATTGTGTTTTCGTAGTGTGCTGATATGGAACCGTCCTCCGTAACCACTGTCCAGTCGTCATCGAGCCATTCCACATCACCGCGCCCCATATTAATCATCGGCTCTATTGCAAGCGTCATACCGGCTCTTAACTTCATTCCCCTGCGTTTCTGCCTAAAATTCGGAATCTGCGGATCTTCATGCAGCGATGTACCAATACCATGCCCCACCAAGTCCTCCACAATTCCATATCCAAACTGTGATACATAATCATCTATCGCATTGGATATTTCAAATAAATGCCGTCCTGCTTTTGCATATTTAATACCCTCAAAAAAAGAATTTCTTGTTTCATCAATCAGCTTTTGCGCCGCTGGACTTATCCGTCCTACCCCGTGTGTCCTCGCCGCATCGGAATGATATCCTTTATAAATCAATCCACAGTCAAGGCTTACGATATCACCCTCCTGTAAGATCCTCTCTTTACGTGGAATACCATGCACCACTTCATCATTAACAGATACACATATCGAAGCCGGAAATCCCTGGTAATGTAAGAAATTTGGAATACATCCATAACCTCTGATAAGCTTGTCGCCCAACTGGTCAATATAGAGCGTAGAGATACCGGGTTCGATTGCTTTCCCAAGTTCCTCATGCACTTTCGCCAGAAGCCTGCATGATTCACGCATCAAATCAATTTCCCGTTTCGATTTAATTGTAACAGCCATTTTCCAATCCTCCTGCATTTTGTATGGGAACTGCGCTAAGACATCTCACACAATTCCCATACATTCCGCACCTTGAAATCTTGTAGTTTATTTACGCCCCAATTTTTCCTGAATTTTGGCGACTATTTCAAAATATCGACAATTGCGGAGAATACATCATTCATATCCTTCGTGCCGTCTACGGATTGCAGCACACCTTTCTTAGAATAAAAATCAATTAATGGCTGTGTCTGTTCATGATATACGCTCAACCTGTTTTTAACAGTTTCTGGCTTATCATCATCCCTTAATATTAAGTCTGAATTACACTTATCGCAGATGCCTTCTGTCTTGGGGGGAATATGCTCGATATGATACGTTGCGCCGCATGTAATACAAGCACGCCTTCCAGACATTCTGTTAATAATATTCTCATCTGGCACATCAACATTAATCGCATAGTCAATTTTATCGCCAAGTTCTGTCAACGCTTTATCCAAAACTTCCGCCTGCGGAATGGTTCTTGGAAATCCATCAAGAACGTATCCGTTTTTACAGTCTTCCTTTGCCACTCTATCCAAAAGAATTTTAACAGTTAACTCATCAGGAACCAAAAGACCTTGATCCATATACTTCTTTGCTTCCATACCAAGTTCTGTACCATTCTTAATATTAGCACGAAAGATATCACCTGTCGAGATATGCGGTATCGCAAACTTCTCTGCAATCATTTTTGCCTGTGTTCCTTTTCCTGCTCCCGGTGCGCCTAACATAATAATTTTCATTTTGCTTCCTCCTATTAATGATTTTGGTTAATTGAGTTAAATGTTGTTCCTATGATAAAGCTATTGATTAAATAAAGCTTATCGTTTGACAAGTTTTTCCGTTTTCATTTATACTTTCAATTTAAAATACTTTTTATAATATCTTGATATGAAGTGATTGGAATCATCTCTGTTTGCTAAAAAAACTATATAAGCAAAAAGCTATTTGACAGAAAACCAGATAACAATAAAAATAAAATAAATAACACTGAAATAAAAAGCTACTCTAAATTCAAAATACAATATACATTAAATGCTTTAATGTTATGATAGGAATGGACAAAAGCAAAGCCCGTGCTTTGCTTTCATCCACCGATTGCATTAGTCATTCAGGAATCCTTTGTAATTGCGTACCAACATCTGTGATTCAATCTGCTTTACAGTTTCCAAAACTACACTTACAATAATAATTAAGCTTGTTCCACCAAAGGAAACAGATGCATTGAATACACCATTGAAAAAGAATGGCACTACCGCCACAATTACAAGACCAACTGCACCGACAAATATAATTGCATTTAATACCTTGTTCAGATAATCACTGGTTGGTTTGCCTGGACGTATACCAGGGATAAATCCGCCCTGTTTTTTCATATTGTTCGCAATCTCCAACGGATTAAAAGTTAATGACGTATAGAAATATGCAAAAAATACTGTTAATATGATATATACAAGCAGACCAAGCGAATAAACTAACTGATTGGGATTGCACCAGTAATCTTGGTTTAAGCCATTTAACACCTGCCGCCATACGCCATTCCCATTATATCCTGCTAATGTAGATATAATAATCGGTGTCTGCATCAATGAAGATGCAAAGATAATTGGAATAACGCCTGCTGTATTTACTTTCAGGGGCAGGAATGTCATCTGTCCTCCAACCATTTTATTTCCCTGTATTTTCTTTGCATACTGTACCGGAATTTTGCGGACAGCACTATTCAAAATAACGACGAAAACAATCATCGCCAGAATAATCGCAATAATAATCAGAGAAGCCACTACAGCTAAAGGAATGGACTTTCCTTGTACGAACTGCTCAAACAGTTTGCTAAAATCATCCGGCAAACGGGATATAATATTAATTACAAGTACAATGGAAATACCATTGCCAACACCCTTTTCCGTAATCCGCTCACCAATCCACATAAGAAATGCGCTTCCTGCGGTGAGCGCAGCAACAACCGATATGATATTTAAAGCGTCAAAATGCCTTAATAAGCCTTGATTGCCAAAACCAATTGCCATCATTGTACTTTCAAGCAATGCCAGACCAACCGTAACATATCGGGTAATCGACGCAATCTTTTTTCTCCCGTCCTCTCCATCTTTCTGCATCTCCTCTAGCTTGGGTATTGCTATTGTCAAAAGCTGCATAATAATAGATGAAGTAATATATGGCGTAATATTCAATGCAAATATAGACATTCGTTCAAAAGAACCACCTGTAAATGCATCAAAAAAATTGAATGCGCCTCCTGTCTGAGCCTGAAACCATGCTGAAAACTGTTCACTATTCACACCTGGAACTGGTAGCTGAGAGCCAAATCGAATAACCAGCATCATAATAAATGTAAATAACAGCTTCATTCTGATTTCTTTCACTTTCAACGCGTTCACTAGCGTAGTAAACATTAAATCACCTCTGCTGTTCCACCAAGCGACTCAATCTTCTCCTTAGCGGATGCACTGAATGCGTTTGCCCGGACGTTGAGCTTCTTGGTTAACTTACCCTTGCCTAATATCTTCACTCCATCTCTTGGATTCTTTACAATTCCTGATTCAATTAATGTCTTTACAGAAATCGTATCGCCCTCCTCAAACTTGTTCTCTAATGTCTGAATATTTACGATCACAATCTCTTTGGAATTTATATTGGTGAAGCCCCTCTTGGGAATACGTCTGTACAAAGGCATCTGGCCACCTTCGAAACCAATTCTTGGTGCCCCTGAACGAGCTTTCTGACCTTTGTGTCCCTTGCCGGCTGTCTTGCCGTTCCCTGAACCATGTCCGCGGCCTCTCCGGAACCTATCGCCGTGTTTTGAGCCGTCAGCAGGTCTTAAATTAGATAATTCCATTTTATTAACCTCCTTTCTATGATTCTTCCACTTTCACTAAATGTCTTACTTTGCGAATCATTCCTCTGGTTGCATCATTGTCGGGAAGTTCTACTGTTTTATGAAGCTTTGTCAGTCCCATTGCAATAACCGTTGCCTTGTTTTTCGGAACCGCACCGATTGTTGATTTCACCAGTGTAACTTTTAATGTCTTTGCCATCGTTATCTACCTCCTCAAGCCATAATCTCGTCGATAGATTTTCCACGGTTTGCAGCAACCTGTTCTGGTGTCTTTAACTGAGCAAGACCTGCAATTGTGGAAAGTACAACGTTCTGCTTATTGTTAGAGCCTAAAGACTTTGTACGAATATTTTTAATACCCGCAAGCTCACATACAATACGTGCAGGACCGCCAGCAATAATACCAGTACCTTCTGGAGCCTTCTTTAACAGAACGCTCGAAGAACCATATTTACCGATGAAATCATGTGTAATGGAATTGTTGTCATCCATCGCAACGTTTATCAAGTTTTTCATTGCGTCTTCTTTCCCTTTACGAATCGCCTCCGGGATTTCTACGGCTTTACCAAGGCCAGCCCCAACGTGACCGTTACCGTCGCCTACTACTACCAAAGCCGTAAAGCGCATGTTACGTCCACCTTTAACAGTTTTGGTTACACGCTTAATGGTAACAACCTTATCTGTTAATTCCAACTGACTAGCATCAATGATTGTACGTTTCATGTGTTTTTCTCCCTTCCTAGAATACCAAGCCAGCTTCTCTTGCTGCCTCGGCTAAAGCTGCGATTTTTCCATGATATAAAAAGCCGCCTCTGTCATAGACTACTTCTTTTATACCCTTATCCATTGCTCTCTTAGCAATCACTTTTCCTAAATATGCTGCCGCCGCAACGTCATTTGTTTTGCTCAATTCTGCTTTAACTTCCTTTTCTACTGTGGAAGCAGCCACCAATGTGTTTCCGACTGTATCGTCAATAATTTGAGCATACATATGATTATTGCTCCGAAAAACTGCCAGACGCGGCCTCTGGGCTGTTCCGTTGATACGGTTACGCATTCTTGTGTGCTTCTTATTACGCACTTCTGCTCTTGATTTCTTATTAACCATTTCTTACGCCCTCCTAATTTACTTCTTACCGGTCTTGCCGACTTTACGCCTGATTGTTTCATCCGCATACTTAATACCTTTGCCCTTATATGGCTCTGGTCTTCTCTTATCTCTGATTTCGGCCGCGAACTGCCCAACTTTCTCCTTGTCAATTCCCTTGACAATAATAACATTGGTACCTTCGAGTACCGTTTCAATGCCCTCTGGGTCAATCATCTCTACTGGATGAGAATATCCCAAAGATAATGTCAATTTATTACCTGATTTAGCAGCTCTATAACCAACACCGTTTACTTCAAGTTTCTTCTCATAGCCTGATGTAACACCGACTACCATATTATTTACCAACGTTCTTGTAAGCCCATGTAATGATTTCATTTTCTTTAAGTCGTTTGGTCTTGATACGGTTACTTCCGCACCTTCCACCTTAATTTCCATCTCAGTGGGCAACACTCTCTCAAGTGTTCCCTTGGGACCTTTTACAGTCACTTTATTATTTTCTGCAACTTCTACAGTAACTCCTGCGGGAATTGCGATTGGCATTCTTCCTATACGTGACATGCCCGTACCTCCTATAATTTATGCGTTAAAACGCTCTCTTTATTTTTAAAATCACAAAATAAAATATTTCCTACCAAACAAATGCTAACACTTCGCCGCCAACCTGAAGTTTTCTTGCTTCCTTGTCCGTAATGACACCTTGGTTGGTCGAGATAATTGCGATGCCAAGCCCGCCAAGAACTTTTGGCAATTCATCTTTGCCTGCATAAATACGAAGTCCTGGCTTGGAAATTCTCTTTAAGCCTGTGATAATCTTCTCACTCTTATCTGCGCCATACTTCAATGTAATGTGGATTGTCTTGAATGCACCATCGTCCACAACATCGAACTTTTTAATATATCCTTCATCCAAGAGTATCTGCGCGATTGCAAGTTTCATCTTTGATGACGGAACATCTACCGTGTCATGCTTTGCAGTATTCGCATTACGAATTCTTGTAAGCATATCTGCAATAGGATCACTCATTGTCATTTCAGTTTCCTCCTTTTGGATTTTTAATGATTACCAACTAGCCTTCTTCACACCCGGAATCTGGCCTTTGTATGCTAACTCACGGAAGCAGATTCTGCAAATTCCATATTTTCTCAAGTAAGCATGTGGACGGCCACAAATTTTACAACGGTTATACTGCTGTGTAGAAAACTTAGGACTACGCTGCTGTTTAATTTTCATTGCTGTTTTAGCCATGCGAATTTACCTCCTTAATTGCTTTTCGCGAACGGCATGTTGAACTGTGTTAACAATTCCCGTGCTTCTTCATCCGTCTTGGCTGTTGTCACGATGATAACATCCATACCTCTTACCTTATCCACTTTGTCGTACTCAATCTCTGGGAAAATAATCTGCTCCTTAATACCGAGCGCATAGTTTCCTCTTCCGTCAAACGAATCAGCGCTTACCCCTCTAAAGTCACGTACACGGGGAAGTGCAAGGTTTACAAGACGGTCAAGAAATTCGTACATCTTCTCGCCACGGAGTGTAACTTTGCATCCGATTGCCATACCCTCACGAATTTTAAAATTCGCAACAGCCTTCTTAGCCTTTGTTGTGACAACCTTCTGTCCTGCAATGATTTCAAGATCCCGCACTGCGGATTCTAGTGCTTTCGCATTGTCTTTCGCTTCGCCTACGCCCATATTGATAACAATTTTCTCAATTTTGGGAACTTGCATAACGTTTTTATATCCGAACTTCTTCATCATAGCAGCTACGATTTCGTCTTTATATAAATTTTTCAATCTACTCACCGTTTTATACCTCCTTCCTTAGAATTAATCAATAACCTCTCCCGTTGACTTTGCGAAACGTACTTTTCTATCGCCTTCCATCTTAAAGCCAACTCTAGTTGCTTTGCCCTTGTGGAGATACATTACGTTTGAAATATCAATAGGAGCCTCTTTTTTGATAATGCCGCCGTTCTGGTTTGCTGCGGTAGGTTTTGCGTGCTTTGTAATCATATTTACACCTTCTACCAAAACCTTTGCTTTCTTTGCGTCAACAGACAGAACTTTGCCTTCTTTATCTTTATCCTTACCAGTGATAACCTTAACTGTATCACCTTTTTTAATCTTTAACATTTCTGGCACCTCCTTATAATGTTTCAGGAGCTAAGGAAACAATCTTCATAAACTGTTTCTCACGAAGCTCTCTTGCTACTGGTCCAAAAATACGTGTTCCTCTTGGAGTCTTGTCATCTTTGATGATTACAGCAGCATTTTCATCAAATCGAATATAAGAACCGTCTTTGCGACGGGCGCCCTTTACGGTACGTACAACTACAGCTTTTACTACATCGCCCTTTTTTACAACGCCGCCTGGTGTTGCATCTTTAACGCTGGCAACGATAATATCGCCAATATTTGCATATCTTCTTGTAGAGCCGCCCATAACTCTAATACAGAGCAATTCTTTTGCTCCGGTATTATCAGCGACCTTTAGTCTGCTTTCCTGTTGTATCATGCTTATCTCCTTCCAAATCACACACTTGTGTATCTGTCTGCATTTTAATTATCTATGCTTGCAGTTTCCACATACTTGTGATTTTAAATATATAAATATCCAAATGCGCCCTATCTGCGCGTTTAAAATCTATTTCACTTTCTCGACAATTTCTACAAGACGCCATCTCTTATCTTTGGATAATGGTCTTGTTTCCATTACCTTTACGGTATCGCCGATGCTGCACTCATTCTTCTCGTCATGCGCCTTCAGCTTATAAGTTCTCTTAACGATTTTTCCGTAAAGAGGATGTTTTACATGATCTTCAACGGCAACGACAATCGTTTTCTGCATCTTATTGCTCACAACTTTGCCTGTACGTGTTTTTCTTAAATTTCTGTCCACGGCCATATTCCTCCTACTCTACGTTCTTCAGCTTTGCAGTCATTACAGTTTGGATTCTGGCAATATTCTTTCTTACCTCTTTAATCCTTGCTGTATTCTGCAATTGGCTTGTTGCATTCTGAAACCTTAAATTAAAAAGTTCTTTTTTTGCAGCTACTAATTCTTGTGTTAATTCCGTAGCTGATTTGGTTCTTAAATCTTCTACATACTGATTAGTTTTCATTTACAGCACCGCCTTCCAAATCTGCTTTAGAAACAATCTTACATTTACAAGGAAGCTTGTGTGTTGCAAGACGTAACGCTTCTTTTGCTACATCCTCAGCGACTCCGCTGATTTCAAACATAACACGACCGGGCTTCACTACTGCTACCCAATATTCCAAAGTTCCCTTACCGGAACCCATACGCGTTTCAGCAGGTTTTGCAGTTACCGGTTTATCTGGGAAAATTTTAATCCAAACCTTACCGCCACGCTTAATATAACGTGTCATTGCGATACGGGCTGCTTCTATTTGATTGGACTTAATCCAGCAAGGCTCCATTGCAACGATACCATACTCGCCGTAACTTATTGTGTTTCCTCTCTGTGCCTTGCCTCTCATTGATCCACGGAACTGTTTACGACGCTTTACTCTTTTTGGCATTAACATTATTTATCGCTCCCTTCCTTGTTTCCCTTAGTAGGAAGTATCTCGCCCTTGTAGATCCAAACCTTAACGCCTAATTTGCCGTAAGTCGTATCTGCTTCAGCGAAACCATAATCAATATCTGCTCTTAGTGTCTGTAGAGGAATAGTTCCCTCGCTGTAAAATTCTGTACGTGCCATATCTGCTCCGGCAAGGCGTCCAGAAACTGCTGTCTTAATACCAAGCGCACCCGCTTTCATCGTTCTGCCCATGCAGGATTTCATAGCGCGGCGAAATGATACACGGCTTTCAAGCTGTGAAGCAATATTTTCTGCCACAAGCTGTGCATCCCTGTCTGGTCTTTTAATTTCCTTAATATCAACAAGTACATTTTTACCTGTGAGTTTCTGAAGTTCTTTCTTAGTTACTTCGATCTCTGCACCGCCCTTACCGATAACAAATCCCGGCTTTGCTGTGTAAACAATTACTTTTACACGATCAGATGCTCTCTCTATCTCAATTTTAGATATGCCTGAATTGAACAGCTTCTTTTTCAAAAACTTCCTGATATTATAATCTTCTACCAAGTAATCCGCAAACTCCGCTTCCGCATACCACTTTGAATCCCAATCTTTAATTACGCCGACTCTCAGTCCATGAGGATTAACTTTCTGTCCCATTTTCTTCCTCCTATCTCTCATCCAGCACAATTGTAATGTGGCTCATTCTCTTTTCAATTCTATAAGCCCTGCCTTGTGCTCTTGGTTTTATTCTTTTCATTGTAGGCCCTTTGTTTGCATAGCACTCTGCAATATAAAGGTTCTCAGAGTTCATACCATTATTGTTCTCAGCATTTGCTATTGCTGATTCCAGCAGCTTCTTAATAACACTGGAAGCATATCTTGGATTGTACTCCAAGATTGCCAATGCGGTCTGCACGTCTTTCCCCCTGATAGCATCTAATACAAAGCAAGCCTTCTGGACAGATACCCTCGCGTAAGAAAGCTTAGCTGACGGTCTGGTTTCTCTGTTCTCTGCATTTCTCTTTCTTTTATAATTGGTTCTGCTATACTTCTCCCTAGCCATGACGGAACCTCCTTTCACTCTTACCTAACTTTCGATTTTTTCTCGTCTTTGCCATGTCCCCGATAAGTTCTCGTTGCGACAAACTCCCCAAGTTTATGTCCAACCATATCCTCTGTCACATATACAGGAACATGCTTTCTTCCGTCATGCACTGCAAATGTATGACCTACAAATGCAGGAAAAATCGTAGAACGACGGGACCATGTTTTTATTACTGTTTTATTTCCTGACGCATTCATTGCATCAACCTTCTTTAAAAGGCTTTCATCTGCGAAAGGGCCCTTTTTTAATGACCTAGCCATTAGGTTTATTCCTCCTTATCAACGATAAACTGCTTATTTTAAAGCTTTTCCATCTCTTCTTCTTACAATCAGCTTGTTGGAAGCCTTCTTCTTCTTTCTTGTCTTCAAACCAAGCGCAGGCTTGCCCCAAGGTGTAGATGGTCCCGGACGCCCGATACCGGTCTTACCTTCGCCGCCGCCGTGTGGATGGTCATTCGGGTTCATAACAGATCCACGAACTGTTGGTCGGATACCCATATGGCGCTTCCGTCCTGCTTTACCGATTTTAATTAGGTTGTGATCACCGTTCCCTACAATGCCGATTGACGCTCTACACATAGCTGGCACCATTCTCATTTCGCCGGAGGGAAGTCTAAGTGTTGCATATTTGCCTTCTTTCGCCATTAACTGTGCACCGTTGCCTGCGGAACGTACAAGCTGACCGCCTTTGCCTGGATACAATTCCACGTTGTGCACCATTGTACCAACAGGAATCTCTGAAAGCGGCAGGCAGTTTCCAACTCTTACTTCTGCCTTCTCACCATTCATTACCTTCATGCCATCTGTTAAACCTTCTGGCGCAATTATATATGCTTTTTGTCCGTCCGCATAGCAGATTAATGCAATATTTGCGCTTCTGTTCGGATCATATTCAATACCAATAACCTTTGCTGGTATTCCATCTTTATTTCTCTTAAAATCAATAATTCTATATTTCTGTCTGTGTCCGCCGCCATGATGCCGCACAGTAATCTTACCCTGATTATTACGTCCGGCGTGCTTTTTCTTGGATACGCAAAGGGACTTTTCCGGAGTACTCTTTGTAATCTCAGAGAAATCAGAACCGGTCATATTTCTTCTGGAAGGTGTATATGGGTTATATGTCTTAATTCCCATGATTT
>ERZ778516.2771-NODE-2771-length-11182-cov-2.815674_pt1 | contig 11182 bp, 8 predicted proteins | sample MGYA00510342_ERZ778516 | MGnify/ENA primary metagenome ERZ778516 (study PRJEB29527, sample SAMN07138961) | mouse gut metagenome | material: feces | host: mouse | place: China:Nanjing | collected 2016-01-25 ...
GGAATTCCGGGATTCCGTAAATCAGCACGCCGCCCGCCGCGTGGAACGCTTCATAGACAGTGACCGCATATCCCATTTTGGCGAGATCTCCCGCACAGGTCAGCCCGGCAGGACCAGCTCCCACAACCGCCACGCGGTGCCCGTTGGGGGCCGGCTTTTCCACCTTGTCCTCCCCATAGGCTAGCTGCCAGTCAGCGACAAACCGTTCGAGCCGGCCAATTCCGACCGGCTCCCCCTTGATTCCGCGCACACATCTGCCCTCGCATTGGGTTTCCTGGGGACAGACCCGTCCGCAGACCGCCGGAAGCGAGTTTGTCAGCGCAATCTCCTGGTAAGCCCCAGCAAAGTCCCGGTTGGCAACCTTCTCGATAAAGGCAGGGATATGTACATTGACCGGACATCCCGCAACACACGGCTGATTCTTACAGTGGAGGCAGCGCGCCGCTTCTTCGACCGCCATCTCTTCGGTATAGCCGGTCGCAACCTCAAGGAAGTTATGGTTGCGCACATCCGGCTGCTGTTCCGGCATCGGAACCTTGTGGGGTGCCATATTAGCCATTTCGTTTCCCTCCTGTCAGGCGGCAGACATGCGAACGGTCTGCCGCTTCGCGCTCTTTGTAAAAGGTGTTGCGCTTCATCAGCTCATCAAAATCTACCTGATGCCCGTCGAAGTCAGGCCCGTCCACACAGGCAAACTTGGTCTCTCCGCCGACCTTGACCCTGCATCCGCCGCACATACCAGTCCCGTCCACCATGATAGGGTTAAGTGAAACCAGCGTCTTGATTCCATACGGTCTGGTGGTCTCGGCGACAAACTTCATCATGATGACCGGGCCGATCGCGATGACCTCGTCGTACTGCCGGCCTGCCTCAATCAGCTCCTGGAGCTTGTTGGTCACCAGACCCTTCTCGCCATAACTGCCATCATCGGTCATGAGGTAGAGATGGTCGGTGACCGCCTTCATCTCCTCTTCGAGGATCACAATATCTTTGGAACGGAACCCCGCGATCATGTCCACCTGTTTGCCCGCATCATGCAGTGCTTTTGCCTGTGGGTAGGCGATCGCGTTGCCCACGCCGCCGCCGATCACGCAGACCCGCTGCACCTCCGGGGCGATCTCGGTTGCAACACCGAGCGGCCCCACAAAGTCAAGGATCGAATCCCCTTCCTCCAGTGCGTTCAGCAATCTGGTCGAAGCTCCGACCATCTGGAAAATAATCGTCACAGTGCCGCGTTCGCGGTCATAGTCCGCGATGGTCAGCGGGACGCGCTCCCCCTGTTCATCCACGCGGAAGATGATGAACTGTCCGGCCTTTGCCTTGCGGGCAATGTGCGGCGCTTCCACCTCCATCAGTGTCACGGTGGGATTCAGTGCGCGCTTGGTCACAATTTTATACATATAGCCCTTCCCCCCAGCTACAAAATAGTCCAAAATGTTGCTCAATTTTTCAAAAAATCATGGTTTTCACGGCGAGCCGCAGCCCGTCACAGGCGGGATATCAGCACGAGATCCGGCAGAACCCCGCAGGACGCGGAACGCTTTGTCCCATGAGGCACTTTTTGCTCCGGCCTAAAAGGTCAGTTTTCCTATGTAAGCCGGCAGTCGGGTGAATTGCTAGCCAAAGGGCAGCAGGAGGGGACTTTTTGCAAGCGAAAAAGCCCCTGCAAAAGACACTCCAAACAAAGCCGCCTGTCTTTTAGATATTATAGCAACCTTTCAGGCGGACTGCAACAAGGAATTTGTACAGGCCCGCAGCTTCATGGCTGTTCCTCATCCTGCCTCTGGAGCAGACCCGGACGCCCCGCTCACCTCGACCTCACATTCAGCGGTATATCCGCCCTCCTCGGTCGTGACCCGAACCGTCGTTTTTCCCTCCGAAACCGCGGTCACCGTCCCGGACTGGTCGACACTGGCGATCCCTGCATCCGCCGATTCCCAGACCACCTTCTGGTTTTCCGCTTCCGCAGGCTCAACGGCCGCCTCAAGCGCCGCAGTCCCTCCCACTTCCAGATTCAGCTGGCTGGTATCAAGCGATACGCCGGTCACTTCAACCGGTGCATCCGGCTGATCCTCATCATCCCCGCTGCCGGTCCCGCCGCCCGACCAGGCCCCGGCCAGATAGCTGCTGATCCCGCTGGCAATCCCCTGCGCGATCCGGTTCTGATACTTCGAGTTAATCAGTTTGCTGTATTCGGATTCGTTCGAGATAAAGCCTGTTTCGATCAGCACACAGGCGAATTGGGACTCCCGGGTCATGTAGTAAAGCCCGGACTTTGCGCCGCGGTTGACAGTATCGAGCGCAGCGGAAACATTTGCCGAAATCAGCGCTGCAAGCTGTTTCTGGAACGGATAGAAGTAATAGACCTCGCTTCCCTTCGCCTCTGGATTCCAGTTGGTGTTGTTGTGCACACTTACCAGGACCTGCGGATTGAACGCCCGCGCCGATTCCAACCGTGAAGCCATCGTGCTGCCGGGCGTAACCATCAGCACCGACGCACCCTGGCTCTTCAGCTCGTCGGCAAGCCGCTGGGCAATCTCGAGGTTGATATCCGCTTCATCCTTGTCCGGATAGAACCCGAGTGCGCCAGGGTCGTTTCCGCCATGCCCCGGGTCCACGACAATCCGCGCCCCTGAAAGCGAACCGGGAGAATTGTTAAACCGCAGCACCAACCGGGTCTCCTCCTCATAGTACGCCCGGTAACCGATAAATCCGCCCGGCTTCTTGAGATTGAGTGTCAGATCGGAGCCGCTCCATTCAGCGGAGGTAAAGAGCGCGTTGTCGCTGCCCAGCGTCCGGGATTCGGGTACAGAAGCAGTGTAGGCAAACTTGAACACGATCCGGTTTCCGTCGTAAGCGACGGTATAGGGAATCTTGCTTCCAGTCGTGAGCGAAACGGTGGTATACCCTCCCGAAGATTTGATGCTCATACCTGAAATTTTGTTGTTGTCCGGCATCTGTCCGCCGGTCGTGATGTCCTTGGAGTAGACCCGCACGCCTGATTGCAGTTTCCAGTAGCTCTTAGTCGTGTTGCCGTTTTTATAGATGATTTCGCTCCCGTAGGTGCGGTCGACTGTTCCCCGCGGCAGTGGATAATATCCAGAGTGTGAGCTGTCGTCCAGGGACGAGATCGGGAAGGTCTCCGCCTGATCCGCTACCACCTGCACCACGACGCCGTCCCCCATCTTAGCTTTCTTGTTGACCGTCACTGATGCTCCTTCCAAGGTCATCGAATGCCCGTCCGACATGACCGCCGTGACTGAGATCGCGCCGAGCTTTGTCGCCGATTCGGATGCAGAAGGCATGGTGAATACCCCGGTATAGGTACGGTATCCGGAATCGCGGTCGGTGTCGTCCCCCTCGAACTCGGTCTCGGTGAGGGTGATCTGCTGCCCGCCAAGCGACGCAGTGACCGATGAACCCTCATAAGCCAGCGCGGTGACAGTCACAGCCATACCGCCATCCACACTGATCGCACCGGTCGGCTGTATATCCTTCAGAACAATGACCTCGCGGGTGATCTGATAGGTGAACGTCTTGTTTTTATGGGAGATTGCAAAGGTGTTCAGACCCTCCGCCAAATCCTTCCGGACTGTGAAATAGCCGCTCTCGTTGCGGGGAATCTCCTCCCCGTTGATCGTGACCTTCTCCCGCGGGTCGGACGCGCCCTGAAAGGTGACAGTCGGTTCCCGCGTCTTATAGACCAGCTCGGCCGGTTTGCTGATCGAAAGCTGCTGGAGAACATAGGTCTCGTCGATCTCGTTGTTCATGTACTGCACCAGCATAGTGGTCGTGCCGCCGGGATTGTCCGCAAGGGCTTTCAGCGAACGGAACGCGCTTCCACTGCCCACACCGATGTCCCGCAGGTCGATCACCTGCTTAGTGAGCTGCTCCATCACCTGCCAGCCATACGGCTCGACACCCAGCCGCTCGTTGGCGTGCATCGTGTAGAGGGTCACACCCGCGCCCTCCGCGACCCCTTTCCACCAGCGTGCAACCGTCCGGAACTCAGCCTTCGGATCGGTGGTTGAATCGAAGTTGCGGACCATCACAAAATCGAACTGTCCACTTTCGACAAACTTTCTGGTATCCGCGTTGCCGGTCCCGAGCGAGGTAGCATCGGCCGCCGTCTCGCTCCCGTCCGGATTGACCGACTGATTTTCCCAGACTGCGTCTACCATCAGGCCCACCTGCGTTCCCGGCGCGGCCTGACGAATCGCATCCGCCGCCGCCAAAACCATCGCCTCCGGAATCTGCCGGAGATAGTTTTGGTAGCCGATTCCGCCGCCGCTTTGCAGATAGGACGCATAACGCTCCGCACCGGATGGGGCGTCATAGTTTTGCAGAAGGATGCCGTCAAACTGGTATTTCCCGGCGAATTCCCCAATGCTGAACCGGATGCTGTCAAGCGTCTCCCCGTCGGCAGAGAATCCCCGCAGAAAATTTCCATCCGCATCCGCGAGGTCGGAGACATCGTAAGTCGCATAGACAAAAAAACCCATTTCCCGCGCCTGCGCCGCGAGGTAGTCTACACAGTCAAGCTCTGTCTGCGCCATCTGGAGCGCCGAGCTGGTGAACAATACGCTGCCCTCCCACTTGGTGTCGATAATGATGCTGTTCATCGTCAACTCCTGTGCCTGCTCCAGCGCCTGGTCTATCTGTGCGGCAACTGCGGCGCGCGAGCGGTCCTCTCCGGTCAGGTAGTCCCGCCCTGCGGTGATCTGCACCGCGCGCATCTCCTCCGGAACGTTGAAATAGACCGGTTCTTCCGGCTCCTGCGGCTGTTCAGATGGTTCGGATTCGTCCGATGTCTCGGATTCCGAAGGGATATCCGTTTCCCCTTCCGGCAGGGACGGCGAATCCGGTCCGGACATGGAGGAATCCGGCGTCGGCTCGCCTTGTGAGCTGCTGCTTTCCCCCCGTTCTGGCAGCACCGTCTCAACCGGCGAACTACCGGATGCCTTGCCGTAAGGATTTCCCTGCAACAACGCCAAAACGCCCGTCAGCAGTGTGATCGCAACGAGCACTGCTGACAGGACGATTGCCATTTTCTTCTGATTTGGAGCCGGTTGTTTTGCCATAGGCGCCCTCCGATGCGCGGGAAAAGCCGTTTACAGGATTTTTTTCAGGTTTTCCCGCTCGATGCGCACCTGAGGCGTATCGGTGGAGAAGAGAGAATCGTAACTATAGATCGCGAACCCACCGTAATGGGACGCCTTTCGCGCGGTCTCGACCATCCGGGCGAGGATGTCCTCGGTATTCAGCCATTCCCCGCTGCCCGCGCCTGCCCACTGATCTTCGGTGCCGAGCTTATAGGCTGCGATTCCAACGTAAAGCTTGATGGTCGGGACTTTTATCATTCGGTCCCATTTTTCAACCGTCTGCGCATAGGGATTGGTGCCGTTCTCAAACCCGTAGTAAATCTGCGGGCAGATGTAATCGAGATAGCCGGGATTCGCAAGCCATTTCTCAACATCAATGAACTGGCCGTTGTAGTTGTTCTGGGTGTTTCCCTGCGGGCTGATCCCGAACAGGCAGTTGGGATCAATCGACTTGACCGCCGCATACACCTCCCGCACCAGCTGATTGACATTTTCACGGCGCCAGTCCGCCTGCGGAAGGCTGCTCTTTGCCGCACGCCAGGTCGCCTGATCGAATGCCATATCGGTGGTGGGGTAGAAATAGTCATCAAAGTGAATTCCGTCCACATTATAGTTCGCAACGATCTCCTTCACTCCGTTGACAATCAGTGCCCGCGCCTGTGCACTCCCGGGATTGTAGTAGATGCCGCCATTCCATTCGACCACGCTGTCGCTGCCCGATTTGAGCCATTTCCGGGCCTGATTTTTGCTGGAAAGCGCATCCTTATAGCCACTCAGCCGCACCCGATAGGGATTGATCCACGCTTCGATCCGCAAACCATGTTTATCCGCGATCTCGCACATGATCTCAAGCGGGTCATACCCAGGATTTTCCCCCTCGGTCCCGGTCAGCAGATAGGACCACGGAAAATAATCCGACTGGTAGAGGGCATCTGCAAACGGGCGCACCTGTGCAAATACGGTGTTGAACCCCTCGTCTGCAATCTTGCCGAAAGCGGTGTCGATGTTGCTGGTAAACTCCGCTTGGGTTTTGTTTTTCGCCAGCGGCCCCAGAGTAAGATAGGAGAACCAGACCCCGCGCGCTTCCCCCTCGACTGGCTGGGCGGGCTGGGTCCGCTTGGCGAGCATTACCGCCTCCCCCTGTTCCGGCATCCCCTGCGAAGCGGCAGATTCCTCCTCCATCTCCGGCTCAGATGGTTCGGACGGTACCTGGTCTATTTCCTGGGAAACGAGCAGGCGCCCATCCTCTGCGGAAGGGGTCTCCACCCCATAAACGCTCCGGCTCTCTGACCGGCTGAGCAGAATTTCAGCATCCTGTGCGTCCGACACTCCAGGCTCTGCGGAGGCGCCCGAAGAGACAGAAGCCCTATCCGGCCCGCTGCATCCGGCGAACGACAGCACCATACAAGCCGCCAACAAAAGCAAGCCGGACAGAAGCAATATACCACACCATTTTCTCACATTTTTCACAGGCAAATCTCCTCCTGCCGCATGACATCATTCAGAATTTATGTTCATTTTACACATTTCGACCGTTTCGGTCAAGTGCAAAAGAATTGACAATTTCAAAAAATCAGATACACTAAAAGAAAGAGCGTTCTATTCCGCACTTGAAAAAACGTTTGAAAATGGAAATGATTGCTTTTGGCAAGGGCGCAGCATCGGCCATGTCCGTCTCTTGCCAAGGCTCCGTCGATCTCTCTATTTCCAAACAATCCCTGGACTGGAGGACACAATATGTTTTTTATAGGTATATTCGGTACAGATGCAAAAGTAGTACCCGTTGGCCAGATTTCAGGCGTCCCCTGCGCCGCCTGCGGCCGTCAGGCAGATTTCAGCGTCTGCCGCCAGTACAGCTATGTCCATGCATTTTTCATCCCGTTGGTCAAATATGGGGCATCTTACCTCGCCACCTGTCCGCATTGCGCCAGCGTCTACGAGCTGAACCCCGAATCCGGCAAACGGATGCTGCGCGGTGAACCAGTGCACCCCTCCCCGTCTGACCTGCACCTTCTAAAAAACAACTGTGTCCCGCGCTGCGCATCCTGTGGCGCTCCACGTCAGCAGGGGGATGTCTTTTGCAGCAAATGCGGCACAAAATTGTGAGTACACATTTTTTTAACGTCATATTTTTAACGTCATATTTTTAACGTCATATTTTTAACGTCATAGAAAAACGCATCATCCAGAACTGGATGATGCGTTTTTTATGTTTCGTCGATCATCTTTTCACAAAGCCTGCGCAACAGTGTAGAAGCGGAGGACAGCGCCAGACAGAGCGTCAGAAGCTGTTCCCGGTCGGAGAGATCCGGTTCGGAGCCGAACGTCTCCAGCAGAACCTGTTCCAGCTGTCCACGCAGGTTCTCTTTCAGTGCGAGTGACGCTCCATAGGCGCAGGCAAATCCGGAAAAATCCGCTTCATGGGCAGTAAGGGTGCGAATATCCGACATGGAAAGCGTCTGTTTCAGATTTAACACACAAAGCAGCTGAAAAACCTGCTCCCGAGAATATTTCTTGCCTTTCACAGGCATAATAAGCTGTTCCTTGCTATAATTGTGAATCATCGACTTGGTGAGCAGCTTGTCCTGCGGGCGGCGTTTGTTGGCAGAAAGCCCATCCTCCACCAGCGTCAGAATCTGATCCATATACAGGTCGATCGCCGGGATCGACTCCACCGGGAGATTGGCGTCGGAAAATGCCTGTTCCAGCAATTCAGGAAATGATTTCATGATCTTACCTCACTGATTGATCTTTTTTGCCTCTATCATACCTCAAATCAGATTCTTTTTCAATCATATCTTGCAATTTCCTATGATATGCAGTATAATAATCCTATAAAGTAGTTTTAAAAACCATATTATAAAATATTAAAAACGAGGTGATCCTATGCCACGCATCTTTTTAAAAGCACGTGACCCTATCAGCAGCTATTCTCATTTTATCGGCGCAGGACTTTCCGTCCTAGGGCTCGCGGTGATGATCCTGCATCTGGCTGTCTCTGGCCCGGTTTCCTTGATGACCGTGATTTCGACCCTGCTTTTCTGCCTCTCTCTGATCGCACTCTACAGCGCAAGCGGATTTTACCATTTTTCCCGGGCTTCTGCCCGTATCATCGCCCTTCTGCGCAAGCTCGATCATGCGATGATCTATGTGCTGATTGCAGGAACCTATACCCCGGTACTGCTCAATCTGCTCCCTCCCACCAAGGCAATCCTTTTTACCAGCGCGATCTGGGCGGTTGCACGCGGCGGGATCGTAATGAAACTCTGCTGGATCAATGCTCCTCGCTGGCTTGGCACCTCCCTCTATCTATTGCTTGGATGGGCCATTCTGATCGATCTTCCCGCAGTTGGTACCCTGCCCGCCCCAGGGATTGCGCTGCTCCTTGCAGGTGGACTCTGCTACACTTTTGGCGGTGTGATCTATATGCTCAAGCATCCCAATTTTTCAAAAACATTCGGATTCCACGAACTGTTTCATATTTTTGTAATCTTAGGGAGTATGTTTCACTATTTTATGGTGTTGTTTTTTATCGCCTGATGGTATTTCCTCTCCTGATGTGGTATAATTGAGATGCTTAAACCCAATTCTGTTTTCAAGCATTGGGCATATGCTATATGCCCGCTGACTGTACAAGGCGAACCCGATCTGCCTTTGGCGGTTCCCTTCTTGGGGAAGGGTTCGATTCTGGGATGCAAACAGATGAACACAATAACAACATAGGAGACGGCAAAAATATGGATTTCAAACTTGGTTATGGAACGCTCGGATTGATCGCGCTGCTGCTTACCGCAACGCTGATCTGGTATCAGGTCGAAAACGCACCGCTTGAGGTCCCTGCCGTAATCGAGTTTACCCCGCCGCCGGTGCTTGACCCTTATCCTGAACTGGCTGGCGTAAAGATCAATATCAATACTGCCACAGCAGAGGAGCTGGACCGCCTGCCAGGAATCGGCCCGGCAAAAGCGCAGGCAATCCGTGAATATATCGCTTCTCACGGACCGTTTGTCTCTGTGGAGCAGCTCCTTGAGGTCGACGGAATTGGTAAGGAAACGCTTGGGGAAATCCGCAGATATATCACCTTGGAATAGAGCTGATCCATGCCTTGATTACAGTCCCCTCTGCTCTTTGGAGTGGAGGGGGTTTTGCAGCCAGATCTCCGAAAGCCTATCTTTATCCCTTGTCTTTCCACCCTCAATATGGTACTATTTTCAAAAAAGGGAGATGGTGCGATGGACGTAAAGACCCAAAAACAGCTTTTGGAATATCTTGGCCCCGAATATGAACCCAAAGTGATTGATGGCGAACCCTGCCTGTATAGAAGGCTGAACGAGCTCTATGAGATCGAAATTTCCCGGTCCGAATCTCTGTTCCATACATATGGTGTCTATATCTGGCATCTGCTGCGTGAAGGGCGCTGCCCTGTAGAAATGGTTGACATGAAAAGCGATATTTTCAGCCGCTCCACTCTGAAAAAACATCTTGATGCAATGGTCAGCCAGTATCAGAACCGGGTCTGATACCAAACTGACCGCCCAAATACCAATCCTGGAAACAGGATTGGTATTTTTTATGGAAATAACCGGTTTTCCAAACAAAAAACAGGTTTCCCCTTGAGATTTTCCACCGCCTGTGCTATGCTTAACAGCAATGTGGCTCCAGCCGCAGCCTGGCAACCATGATGCATTCTGTGCATCCGGTGAATTGACTATACCATGGAGGACGTTGCTATGTCTATTTTTTTTGATGAAAAAAAACAAACATTCCACCTATGCAACAACGAAATCAGCTATATCATGGCTGTCCTTCCAAACGGGCAGATGGGACAGCTCTATTTCGGGAAACACATCCATCCAGAACGGGATTACTCACACCTGCTGGAACTTGCAACCCATCGGCCGGTCACCGCCTATCTTCGGGAGGACGACCGCACCTTCTCGCTGGAACACGTCAAGCAGGAATATGGCGTTTATGGGACAACCGATTTCCGGCAGCCCGCAGTCGAGATTTTGCAGGAAAACGGAAGCCGTCTGTCTGATTTCCGTTACAAAGGGCATCAAATTGCCTCCGGGAAACCCCGTCTTGCCGGACTCCCCGCAACCTATACCGAGCGGGATGACGAGGCCGAAACCCTGACATTGACATTGGAGGACCCTGTTACCGGTATCACGCTCGAACTGCTTTATACCATCTTTTCAGAGGGAGGTGCTGTCGCGCGGAGCGCCCGGTTCACCAATCGTGGTAAAAAGGCGGTCCATCTGCTCACTGCGATGAGCCTCTGTCTTGATCTGCCGGACTGTAATTATGACTGGATGCAGTTTTCCGGTGCATGGGCGCGGGAACGGCATCTCATGACTCGAAAGCTCACGCCGGGAATCCAGTCGGTCGGAAGCCGGCGCGGCCACTCCTCTCCCCATCACAACCCGTTCATCGTTCTAAAACGTCCTACTGCAGATGAATTCCAAGGGGAAACGATCGGTTTCAGCCTAATCTACAGCGGCAACTTTCTGGCACAGGCCGAAGTCGACACCTACAATGTCACCCGTGTGCTGCTCGGCATCCACCCATCCGGGTTCGACTGGAAGCTCGAACCACAGGAGTCGTTCCAGACTCCCGAAGCGGTTATGGTCTACTCGGATAAAGGCCTGAACGGCATGAGCCAAAACTTCCACCAGCTTTACCAGACCCGCCTCGCCCGGGGCATCTGGCGTGACCGGGAGCGTCCGATCCTGATTAACAACTGGGAGGCCACCTATTTCGATTTCACCGAGGATCGGTTGGTTGAGATCGCCCAGAAGGCCATGGAATGTGGCGTCGAACTCTTCGTGCTTGATGACGGCTGGTTCGGCAAGCGCTGCAACGACCATGCCGGGCTGGGGGACTGGGTTGCAAACCCTGAGCGGCTCCCAAATGGAATATCAGGGCTTGCACAGCGCATTGAAGCACTTGGGATGCAGTTTGGGCTCTGGTTTGAACCGGAGATGATCAACAAGGACTCGGAGCTCTATCGCGCCCACCCAGACTCGCCGCCGGAAACACCCGCACGCCCCGCCTCCCCCGGACGCCCCCCCTACGCTCCG
>ERZ778516.2772-NODE-2772-length-11181-cov-5.240787_pt1 | contig 11181 bp, 9 predicted proteins | sample MGYA00510342_ERZ778516 | MGnify/ENA primary metagenome ERZ778516 (study PRJEB29527, sample SAMN07138961) | mouse gut metagenome | material: feces | host: mouse | place: China:Nanjing | collected 2016-01-25 ...
TAGAATCCATACCATAGTGATGCAATATGTCTTTTAAAGCAAAAGTTCATATTGCATTATTTTTATATCCAGCTTACAATATAAATGATTTACGAATCTTCAAACCTGTGATATAATGTCTGCGATGAAAGAAATCTGCTGCCGTATATCAAAAGCAGACCGGCTGGCAGAATTTCATTATCTAAAAAATTAATAAATTAAATAAATTAAAGGAGGAAATGAAAAAATAAAAATTAAGTAAAAACAAATATCGAAAAACAGAAAGGAGGAAAAAAGTATTTAAATTTATTTGAATCATACAAAACAATAGTATAAAAATCTTGCCGGATAAAGATATCTATCAATGAATCATATCCGCAGGTAGAGAAAAGGAGACACATATGATTTGTAAAAATTGCGGTCAGGAAGTACAGGAAGGGGATGCATTTTGTCAAAATTGCGGCTCTCCGGTAACAGTAGAAGAACAAGAAGAAAAAGATACTACAAAAGTAAATCTAACAAAATCACAAAATTCAGAAGAAAACAGTATACAGAGTGATTTGCAAAATGATTCCATACATGAATCGGACAATCAAAATTATAACACTCAAGATTATTCTCAGGTATATAGCAATAACACTCAAAGTTACAGTGGTGAGGCATATGACCAGTCTTATACCAATAATCAGACATATAATCAGTCTTATACAGAAACTTCAGCCGCCATGCAGCAGGAAAATCCAAAAAAGAAGCTTAATTCATCTGTTATAGGTCTGGCAATAATTGTAATTCTGGCAGTTTTGTTTTTAAAATCCTGCCTTTTTGGCTCCAGCTATAAAACACCTTTAGATGATATGCTCAAAATTATCAATAAAAAGCAGACCAATATTGATAAAATCGCAGATGTCGTAGTACCTGCCATGCTGTCAGATACTTATGAAGAAGTGATAGACCTGTTAAAGAGCAATAAAGAGTACAAAAAAGACTTTAAAAAGCTTTATGACAAAACTCTTCCAGAAGCCATAGAAGACACATATGATGAATTTTATGACAATATGGAAAATATATATGGAAAAAATATAAAGCTGTCCTACAAAATAGAAGATAAAGAAAAGCTTGACAAAGATGAGCGCAAAGCTATCGCAAGTGCTTATTCTTCCTTTGCGCAGTTATCTTCCGGTATTACAGACTGTATAGAAGCTCTGGAAAACTGTACGGAATTTAAAGAAAAGGAACTTAAAAAGTTGGTAAAGCAGGTAGAGTCTCTGGAAAAGAAACTGGATAAGTTTAAAGTCAGCTCCGGTTATGTTCTGGATGTAGAATTTACCATAAAGGGAAAGAAAGATGAGACCAGCCACAATATGGATATTGTAGTGATTAAAGCAGATGGGGACTGGATGATTGATTATCTGTCTACTGCAATGTTAAATTCAGGAGCATATGATTTAGATGAACTGGACAAAATGACAGACGAGCTTGATTTAAAGCAGTTTAACAGTGAGTTAAAGGTTATTGCAAAATATCTGAAACAGATAGATAAAGATATGGTGGAAGATGCAATGGATAACTGGGATGATATTATGGATTTTGCTTTTTGACGAATCCTCGAAAAAGCATTGTATTTTCCATATAAAAATGATATATTTATTTTATAATGAAAAAATCATATAAAGGAGACGCAAAAAACATGAGTAAAAAACCAGTAGTATTAATGATTTTAGATGGCTATGGCCTGAATGAAATAACAGAAGGAAATGCAGTTGCGCTCGCCAATACACCAGTTATGGACAAACTGATGGCGGAATATCCATTTGTCAGAGGCAATGCCAGTGGAATGGCAGTTGGTCTTCCAGACGGACAGATGGGCAATTCAGAGGTAGGACATCTGAATATGGGCGCTGGAAGAATTGTATATCAGGAATTGACAAGAATTACCAAGGAAATTCAGGATGGAGATTTCTTTAAAAATGAAGCTCTGTTAAATGCCATGAACAACTGCAAAAAAAATAACAGTGCTCTTCATACATTCGGCCTTTTGTCCGACGGCGGTGTTCACAGCCATATTACACATCTGTTCGGTCTTTTGGAAATGGCAAAGAGAGAAGGTTTGTCAAAAGTCTATGTACATGCATTTCTCGATGGAAGAGATACTGCTCCGACATCAGGAAAGGACTTTATGAAAGAATTATGTGATAAAATGGAAGAAATTGGCATTGGAGAGGTAGCTACTGTTACAGGACGCTACTATGCAATGGATAGAGATAATCGATGGGACAGAGTAGAAAAGGCATATAAGGCTATTACACAGGGAGAAGGTATTGAGGCAGAGTGCCCTGTGAAGGCAATCGAGGATTCCTATGCCGCTGATGTGACAGATGAATTTGTAAAACCGACTGTGATTATAAAAGACGGTGCGCCTGTTGCAACGATTAAAGATGGTGATTCTGTTGTATTCTTTAACTTCCGTCCGGACCGTGCAAGGGAAATCACAAGAACCTTCTGTACAGACGAGTTTGATGGATTTGAAAGGCCTCACAGAATCAAAACCACTTATGTATGCTTTACTGAATATGATGTAACGATTCCAAACAAAGAAATTGCATTTAAAAAAGTTTCAATTGATAATACCTTTGGCGAATTTCTTGCCGCTCATCATATGACACAGGCAAGAATCGCGGAGACAGAAAAATACGCACATGTTACATTTTTCTTTAACGGCGGCGTAGAGGAGCCGAATGAAGGTGAGGACAGAATCCTTGTCAAGTCTCCAAAGGTGGCAACCTATGATTTAAAACCGGAGATGAGCGCCTATGAGGTATGCGACAACCTGACAAACGCTATTCGTTCCGGAAAATATGATGTTATTATCATTAATTTTGCCAATCCTGATATGGTAGGACATACTGGTATCGAAAGTGCTGCCATTAAAGCGGTAGAGGCAGTAGATGAATGTGTCGGAAAGACAGTAGAGGCAATAAAAGAGACAGATGGTGTTCTGTTTATCTGCGCGGACCACGGCAATGCAGAGCAGTTAATTGATTATGAAACAAAGGAAAGCTTTACTGCACATACAACGAATCAGGTTCCATTTATTCTAGTAAATGCAGATTCATCTTATAAACTGAGAGAAGGCGGATGTCTGGCGGATATCGTGCCTACACTGATTGAGATTATGGGAATGGAACAGCCAAAAGAAATGACAGGTAAATCACTGCTTGTAAAATAAGAGAAAGAAAAATTAAATAAGATGCCGCCCGTTTTTTTGCGGCGGTATCTTATTTATTCCATGGAAAATTATATAGCACTGCTCTTATAAGGTGGCTATATCTATTAAAAATAAAAAACTGTACCGATATAAATAAAGCAAAAACACAGCAGAAGCTTTGGAGGGAAACTTATTTGAAAACGTTGAAAAAAACATTTATTATGATAATATTAACACTAATCTGTGTTATTTTGATAGATAATTATAACCGCGCAAAGGATGAACAAAAATTAGAAAAGAAAAAAGAGGATGGAAAAACTGATATATCAGAAACTGACAAAAAAAACAACGAGCCTGATGAACCGTCTTATTATGTTACCCTTTTGGCGCTTGGGCAAAATTATATGAATGACAGCGTGATTCATTCAGGGCAGCAGGAAGACGGAAGCAGCAGCTATGATTTTTTATTTGAGGGAGTAAAAGAAGAACTTGACAGGGCAGATATTTCAGCTATGTGTATTGGTTCTGTAATTGGCGGAAATAGTCTGGGTGTGTCGGGCTATCCGACGTTTAATTCACCTGAGGAGTTTTGCGATGCGGTTATAGCAACAGGTATTGATGCGGCAGCAATGGCAAATGTACGAATTAATAATATGGGAAGCGTTGCGATTTCAAATTGTATTGATATCTGGAAAAGTAAATCGGAAGCTATCAGGGTACTGGGTATTCGTGCCTCTCAGGAAGAAAGCTTTATCAATATTATTGAAGCGAACGGATTGAAAATAGCTCTTTTGGATTATACGGCGATTGTTACAGAGGCAATAAGCAATGAGGAGGCATATAAAATAAACTTTTTTGGAGATTATGCCAATGGTTCCGCAAATCTTGAAAAGTTATCAGAAAACACGCTTGCACAGATTAATGAAGCGTGCAATACTGCTGATTTTGTCGTAGCATTTGCAAGCTGGGGGCTGGAAAATACACATGACATTACCGCAACTCAGGAGCGCTTTGCAAAGCAGCTTGCAGAGGCAGGAGTAGACCTTATTATTGGAAACAGGCCAAACTATTTGCAGAAAATTGAATGGATTACCGCAGATAATGGAAATCGGGCATTATGCTACTATTCTCTGGGAAACTTTACTTCTTCCGAAAATACGGCTGACGGGCTGCTTGGCGGTATGGCAAAGGTCAGTATTAAGGTGGAACAGGGATTGACAGTGATAGATGAAGAAAATACGGGGCTGATTCCTGTGGTAACACATTATACTTACAGTGGTTCGGGCGATGAGGTAGATATAAAAGGCACACTGCCGCTTACATTATATACAGAGGAAATGGCCGCAGAGCATGGAATAAAATCAAAATATGGAGCTGCATTTGGCAGAGAAACACTTCTTTCCCTGCTAAATAATACAGTGGATGCAGGCTGGATTTTAGAGCAGTAGAGCAGAGATATGCAGAAATCTTATGAAAATGCTTGCTTTTCCCATTTTTTTGTGCTATACTCCATTTCATGTGGATTACGAAACAGGAGGAGGTGTCACTATGCATACATTCTTAACGATTATATTTATCATTATATCAATCGTATTGACGATATTAGTATTAATGCAGGAAGGCAAGTCAGCCGGATTATCCGGAGCTATCAGCGGCGTTGCAGATACGTATTGGGGCAAGAATAAAGGCCGTTCCATGGAAGGCAGACTTGTAAAATATACAAAGATTTTAGCTGTATTATTTTTTATACTCGCGATTTTGGTTAAAATGTTTTAAAGTTGATGATAAGATTCCTCCTTATAATATTAGGAGGGATTTTTTAATATTTAATTTGGGAACTGAGAGGTTTTATCATGGAAGAAAAGTTGTTACAGGAAAGAAAAAACATTATTTTGGATATTTTAAAAAGTAAAGAATACCGGCCGATGAAAATAAAGGAACTAGCAATTTTACTGAATATTTCCAGAGAAGACAGAGAAGAACTGCGGTATGTCCTAGAAGCGCTGGTATATGAAGGAAAGGTGGCAGTTTCAAAAAAAGGCAGATACTCTATTGCTTCCTCTGAAATTGTTACAGGAACTTTTGAGGGAAATAGAAAAGGATTTGGCTTTGTCAGAGCAGAGGGAGAAGAAGAGGATATTTTTATTCCGGAACGTTTTGTTAACGGCGCTATGAATAAAGATATGGTGCAGGTAGCGATTCTGACCGAAGAGAAATATTATAAGGAAAACAGTAAATATAAGAGAAGAAAAGAGGGGGAAGTTGTAAAAATATTATCTCATGGTACAGAGGAAATCGTGGGAATTTATCAGAAAAGCAAGAATTTTGGATTTGTTATTCCAGATAACCAGAAATTTAACAAAGATATTTTTGTTCCTGTTGAAAAGTCAAAGGGAGCAGTCAGCGGACATAAGGTAGTTGTCAAAATTACAGATTTTGGCAGTAAGAGTAAGCATCCCGAAGGAATTGTAAAAGAAATTATCGGACATGTAAATGACCCCGGAACAGACATTATAAGCATTGTAAAAGCATACAATATACCGACGGAATTTTCGGATGCAGTACTTCATTATGTGGAGCGGATAGAAGACGAAGTAAATGAAAAGGAATATTCAGGAAGGCTGGACCTTAGAAACTTACGAACAGTAACAATAGATGGTGAAGAGGCAAAGGATTTGGACGATGCGATTTCTCTTGAAAAAGAGGGGCAGTTTTATCATCTTGGTGTGCATATTGCAGATGTCAGCCATTATGTAAAAGAAAACAGTGTACTGGATAAGGAAGCTTTAAAGCGTGGGACAAGCGTTTATCTGGTAGACAGAGTGATTCCCATGCTGCCGCAGAAACTGTCAAACGGGATTTGTTCACTGAATCAGGACTGTGACAGACTTGCTCTCAGTTGTATTATGGATATTGATGAGAAAGGAAAGGTTATAGGTCACAGGATTGCAGAAACAGTGATTCGTGTAGACAGAAGGATGACTTATACCAATGTGCATAAAATTCTGCAAAAAAGTGATGAAGCCGTTATGGAGGAATATAAGGACTTTGTGGACTGGTTTGAGCTTATGCAGGAGCTTTCGGATATATTAAGACAAAGGCGCATGTCAAGAGGTTCTATTGATTTTGATTTTCCGGAGAGCAAAATTTCTCTGGATGAAAAAGGGGTACCGGTTGATATTAAGCCATATGAGAGAAATGAAGCTACAAAAATTATCGAAGATTTTATGCTGATTGCAAACGAAACCGTGGCAGAAGATTATTTCTGGCAGGAAATTCCTTTTATATACAGGACACATGTAAAGCCGGATTCTGAAAAAATACGGGCATTAGAGCTGTTTATCAATAATTTCGGCTATGGACTGAAAATAAGCAATGATGAAATTCATCCAAAGGAGCTTCAAAAGCTGTTAAAAAAAATTGAGGGAACACCGGAGGAGTCTTTGATTAGCAGAATCACTCTGCGCTCCTTAAAGCAGGCAAGATATACCACGATTTCATCGGGACATTTTGGACTGGCAGCGCAGTATTATTGTCATTTTACCTCGCCAATTCGAAGATATCCAGATTTACAGATTCACAGGATTATTAAGGAAAATCTGCATGGAGGCATGGAGCAGAAGAGAATCAAGCATTATCTGTCTATTTTAACCGAGGTTGCAGAACATTCCAGTCTGACGGAACGGCGTGCAGATGATGCGGAACGCGATACGGAAAAGCTAAAAAAAGTGCAGTATATGAGCAGGCATATCGGAGAAATTTATGAGGGAGTTGTATCAGGTATTACCGGCTATGGAATGTATATTGAGCTTCCAAATACGGTAGAAGGGCTGATTCATATTCATTCTCTGTTAGATGACGAATATTACTACGACGATGAGAAATTTGAACTGGTGGGGGCAGATTCTCACAGAATCTTTAAGCTTGGTCAAAAACTGACTGTCAGGGTAGTGGATACAGATAAAATAAGACGTATTATAGATTTTGAATTAGTAGAAGGAGGGGAAGAAGATGGCGAAAGAAGCTCACAAGATGATAGCGAATAACAAAAAAGCCAGACATGATTATTTTATAGAGGATACCTATGAGGCAGGCATCTGTCTGCATGGAACGGAGGTAAAATCTCTGAGAATGGGGAAATGCAGCGTAAAAGAGGCGTTTATCCGTATTGAGAACGGAGAAGTATTTATTTATAATATGCATATCAGTCCTTATGAAAAGGGAAATATTTTTAATAAGGACCCTTTGCGCGTAAAAAAACTTATGCTGCACAAATATGAAATCAATAAAATTTCGGGACAGCTGGTGCAAAAGGGGTATACTCTGGTACCGCTGGAGGTGTATTTCAAGGGAAGCCTTGTAAAAATACAGGTGGGACTTGCAAGAGGAAAGAAACTGTATGACAAGCGGCAGGATATCGCAAAAAAGGACCAGAGGCGGGAAGTAGAAAGAGATTTCAAGGTAAAAAATCTATATTAGACAGAATGCAGAAAGTTGTTGACCTCCTGTATCAATATCAAGTATAATATAACCTACATGACAAAATTTTGAATGTCATATGGTTCAAAAGTACAAAAGGGAGGATTCTTGCGATGAAACAATTTTTTGGTATGAGTCAAAACGGAAATCTGAAAGAGGCCGTGCATGGTTTAAGTAACCCACAGTTTATTATGTTGTTTTCAAATAACAGACAGTTTGAGGAGCATGTAAGAAAACTGGAGGAGCTTTTTCCAAAGGTGCCGAGTATTGGGTGTATAGGGATGAGTTATGATATTGAGGTTGTGGAAAAGGGTGTTGGTATTATTGCATTTTCAGGCGGAGTAAATGCGGTAGCCAATGTCCTTGAGGAAGTAACTGTAATGCCGGTTAAATATATCAGTCGTCTTGAAAAGGATGTACAAAAAATAAATGCTTCACAACAGGATACCATATGTCTGGATTTATGCTCCGGAAACGATGCCTGTGTGCTGACGACTATATACAGTGTATTAAAGCACAGAAATATTTCACTGGTAGGAGGAACAGGAGATGCAGGGCTTGTATCTGCAAACGGAAAAATATATAAAGACGCGGTTGCCTATGCTCTTGTAAAAAATAACAATGGAAAAGTAAAGGCTTATAAAGAAAATATTTATCACCAGATGGGAGATTATCGTTTCATTGCTTCACGAACAGACAAGGCAAAATATATTATCGGTGAATTGAATGGAAGGTCCGCAAAGCAAACCTATCAGAGTATTCTTCATGTTACGGAAAAAGAAATATTGACACAGACCTTTAAAAATCCATTTGGGAAAATTAACGGAAATGAGCTTTGCATTATCTCTATTAAAGAAGTAGACGGAAATGCTCTTGCGTGCTTTCGACAGGTAAACGATTCGGATGTACTGATTATGCTGGAGCTTGGAGATTACAGAGAGATTATTAATCAGACAATTCAGGCAATTCAGAGAGATTTTTCAAGGATTTCAGCAGTATTTTCCGTAAATTGTCTGTTCCGTTATCGATTGTTCAGCGACAATCATTATATGCAGGAATATCTGCATGAAATGAGCCGCTTGGGGAATCATGCGGGTTTTGTCGGATACGGCGAGCATTATAATAATCAGTTTGTCAATCAGTCTATGACCTGTGTGGTATTTGAATAAAGGAGGAAAAAAATGAAGTTGAAAAAAAAGCAGAATAAAGCGGATGGCCTGTATCCTGTTACTTATGTGATAGACAGTTTAAAGGGATATCACAGGGATTTGGTGCAAAAAGAGGTAGATTCTCTTCAGGAGCTCAGTATGGTCAGCAGTTCTTTTGGCACTGTACTTGAAGAAACGGAAAGTTTTCAGGAAAAGCTTCATGATTTTGAGCAGACTTTTTCAAATATCAATCAGGCAGCACAGGAATTTGAGAATGTGAAGGAAGAAATCAGCCAGTCTGTAATACAGGCGCAGGATGAGGTGGAAGAACTGAAAAAAAGTTCCATGCAGGTAGAAACACATTTTGGCGAAATGGAAAATACTTTTTTGGACTTTCAGGTTGCTTTGAAAAAAATAAAGTCATGTACCAATAAAATTATCACAATTGCCGACCAGACAAATATTCTAGCGTTAAACGCATCTATTGAAGCAGTAAGAGCTGGAGACAGTGGAAAGGGATTTGCCGTAGTGGCGTCGGAAGTAAAAAATCTGGCAAATGAAATCAAAAATCTGGTAGAAGAAATAGATTCCGGCATTAATGAAGTAGAAAGAGGAACAGAGGCGTTAAATACTGATATTAATACCTCACAGCAGGCGCTTGACCAGAGTATTGATAAAGTGAATGAGACTTATGATACATTTGATAAGATTACACAGGCAGCAGAGGGAGCAACTTCTGTGCAGATGGAAATATCCAGAGTAATTGGAGATTCGAGAATGTCTCTGACACAGCTTTGTGAATTTTTTAACCGGACAAAGGCGCAGTATCAGGATGTGGTGAAACATATCAACTATGCGAGCAGTCTAGGGACTACCAAGAGCGCAATGTTTGAAGACATTGATAATATGATGTCGCAGATTCCGCCGATTGTGAAGGAGTATATTGAGGACGGAAAGTAAATGATAATTGAGATGTAATTCCTGTTCCTATATAATAAAAGTCAGGTATAAAAAAGAAAATATAATACATTGAATAAAAAATATCTGGATAAAATCCGCGGCTGTCTTATTGGCGGAGCAGCAGGAGATGCGCTGAGTTATCCCATAGAATTTTTTTCCTAGAGAGAAATTCAGGAGCGTTTTGGCAGTGATGGAATAATGGAATATCAAATAGACAGTCAAACAGGTAAAACACTTATTTCTGATGATACACAGATGACACTGTTTACGGTAATGGGTATACCCGTGGGTGTCTGCGAGGGATTTTCTTCACTGCGCAGTCTATAAAAATCAAAATGGTTATATAAATTTATATGATATTGCAGAGGACAGACTGGAGCTGAAGGAAATCCTGCTGGAGATAGCTGAAGATTTGTGTTATGGCTGTCATATGTCCGAATATGAAGACTACCATGATGAAACATGGCTGCAGAAATATGTATACAGAAAGAAACATTTAAATGATACAAGTGTATAATTATGGGGGAAAAAATTCAGTTTGAAAATGAAAAAGTATAAAAAAGAAGCTGAGATATAAAAATATGAAACAGATAAATGGGAACCATATATTTTATGGTTTTCATTTATCTGTTCTGGGTTATTTTAGGTTATTTTTTAAACTGAAATACTTTTTTTCCAAGCACTACATAATATGGCGGTGTATCTTTTTTATAATCAAACAGCTTCCAGTCAATATAATCCAATATAGGAATGATAATGGCCACAAGAATATACCATACTATCATAAAAATAATATTAATCTGGTCATTCCACATAGAACCGGGCAGTGCGCGGTAATCCCACATATGATAGTCTGTATTGAGATGATTGCCCACAAGGCCCTCTCCCAAAATACATATGCTTCCAATTATGAATATTTGTAACAGATAATCTATATCATATGAAAAAATATTATTGAAAAACATTGCTGCAAGTCCAACGCATCCGGCAAGGTAAAACATTTCAATAAATGTATAATGTCTGAAGATAGTTTCTGTAATAAGGTATAGTCCGCCTGTTAAAGCATAGGCAAAGATAATCTTGAGACAAATTTTAAAATATTTCCTGATTGTATTTTTGGTTTTTATCATGTTATACTCCTTATTTTTAAATAATATTATACAGTTTTCCATTTTTTATAATAATTATGAAAGTTATATCATTCAAGTTAGATAAATATGTTATCAATTATTTTTTAGCGAAAAAGTAAAAATCAACCAAAGCAGAATTAATCTGTCCATCTATATTTTTTACATGTTTACTTACTTCTATGTACAGAAGTCTGAGTTTTATCTAAAGATTTTTTTAGTGATATAAAAATATAAGCAGTATGAAACGAATTATGAAAAAAATTATTAATTTTACTGGAAT
>ERZ778516.2773-NODE-2773-length-11179-cov-3.696782_pt1 | contig 11179 bp, 10 predicted proteins | sample MGYA00510342_ERZ778516 | MGnify/ENA primary metagenome ERZ778516 (study PRJEB29527, sample SAMN07138961) | mouse gut metagenome | material: feces | host: mouse | place: China:Nanjing | collected 2016-01-25 ...
CAGCTGACAACCGGCGAATCCCTCCAGGTTCTTTCTGCCTACGGAATTCGGGTCTGTAAAGACGGCGAAGCGAAAAATGCCGACGAAGCGGTCGCACTGGCTGAAGAAATCGGTTATCCCGTTGTCATGAAGCTCAACTCAAAGAAAATTTCTCATAAGACAGACGTTGGCGGAGTTCGCGTCGGAATTAAAGATGCTGAACAGCTGAGAGCTGAATACGCTGATCTGGTGGCGAAGCTTGAAGCCAAAGGGCTTATGGACGGTTTTGAAGGCGTCATTGTTCAGGAAATGGTCAAGAGCGACAGAGAAATGGTCTGCGGATGCGCTAAAGATCCTCAGTACGGTCCGATGATGATGTTCGGTCTTGGCGGCGTGTTTGTCGAAGTAACGAAAGATGTCACCTTCCGCCTTGCACCGCTTACGCCTGAAGACGCAAAAGACATGATTACGTCCGTTAAAGCGTACAAACTTCTGCAGGGAGCTCGAGGCGCTATTCCGGCTCAAATCGACAAAGTTGAAGAAACACTGATGAGACTTTCTCAGCTTGTTGAAGACTATCCCTCTATTGAAGAATTAGATATCAACCCCTTGATGATCAGTGATAAGAATGGTGAACCCATTGCCGTCGACGGCCGTATCAAAGTCTCGCTGACTTAATCGCTCGATCTCTTGTTTACAATTTAGTTATAAGGAAAAAAAGTGTTCCAGATCAGATTACACGGCCGAGGAGGCCAAGGTGTTGTAACGAGTGCGGAAATGCTTTCTCTTGCAGCCTTTACAGAGGGCCATTACGCCCAGGCTTTCCCAAGTTTCGGAAGTGAACGAACCGGCGCTCCTGTTGTCGCCTTTGCTCGAGTCAGCGACCATCAGATCCGTCTTCGTGAACCGATTACAGAGCCGGATGCGGTGCTTATCCAGGACCGTACGCTGCTTGAAAGCGTCAACGTCTTTAGCGGTCTCACAGATAACGCTTATGTTCTTCTCAACAGCTCTCAGACTCCTGAAGAACTCGGTTTGGCTGATCTTGTGAATCGTCTTCCCAAGGGACATGTCATTACGCTGCCCGCCACCAAGTTTGCGATGGAAAGAATCGGACGCCCCCTTCCCGGCGCCGCGATGCTTGCGGGCTTTGCCGCTCTGACCGGAAAACTTAAGCTTGAAAGCGTTCAGCAGGCGTTCATGACACGCTACAAAGGAAAGGTTGCTCAGGCCAATGCCGATGTCGCATCCGATGCTTTCAATTTTGTTCTTAACGCTAAGAAAAACTTTTAAGGAGAGCCTCAATGCTCAAACAAATCGAAGGCTCACTGGGCGTAGCTGAAGCTGTAGCGCTTTGCCGCCCTGAAGTCGTCTGTGCTTACCCTATTTCTCCCCAGACACATATCGTTGAAAATCTGGGCGCTATGGTCAAAAAAGGCACGCTTACAGACTGCGAATTCATTAACGTGGAAAGTGAATTCGCCGCTATGAGTGTCGCAATCGGCGGTTCTGTCGCAGGCGGCCGTGCTTATACCGCTACCGCTTCTCAGGGGCTGCTGTACATGGCTGAGGCCGTATACAACGCTTCCGGCCTCGGTCTTCCTATTGTGATGACTGTCGCATCCCGAGCAATCGGAGCTCCGATCAATATTTGGAATGACCACTCCGACTCTCTGAGCCAGCGTGACTGCGGATGGATTCAGCTCTTTGCTGAAGACAACCAGGAAGCGGTGGATCTGCATATTCAGGCTTTCAAGATCGCTGAAGAAGTTTCTCTTCCTGTCATGGTCTGTATGGACGGCTTCGTGCTGACACACGCGTTCGAAAGAATGGACATTCCGACTCAGGAACAGGTTGACGCATTCCTTCCGCCCTACGATCCGCGTCAGAGTTTGGACCCGGAAAACCCGGTTTCAATCGGCGCCATGGTTGGACCCGAAGCGTTCACTGAAGTTCGCTATCTTGCACACGCGCACCATCTGCAGTCTCTGCAGGTCATCGACCGTGTTTCTAAAGAATTTGAAGAAATCATCGGAAGAAAATCCGGCGGACTCATTGACCTTTATCGCGCAGAAGACGCTGAGGTCATGGTTATCGCGCTTGGCTCCACAATCGGAACCATTAAAGACGTTATTGATGAAATGCGTGAAGACGGCAAGAAAGTCGGTCTTCTCGGTATTAAAGCCTATCGCCCGTTCCCGCAACAGGAAGTCTTCGCGGCTCTTGAAAAGGTTAAAACAGCGGTTGTTATTGACCGAGCGCTTCAGGTCGGCATCGGCGGCGTTGTAACCGACGACATCATTCGTTCTACCAGAGGTTTGGACAAACTTAACATCTGCGGTGTTATCGCGGGTCTCGGAGGACGTCCGATCTACAAGAGAAGCCTGCACAAAGTATTTGATGCCGCACTTAGAAATGAGCTTCCCGAGCTAAGTTTCTTGGATCTTGAAGAAAAAGTTGTTAACGATCAGCTTAGACACGAGGAGGAAGATCGTCACATCGGACCAACCGCCGAAGCGATTGTTCGAGCAGTTGCGGATCACCATAAAGGAGAGGTATAAGTCATGTCCGAGCATCAGATTAAGTTTTATCAGACAGGCACGTTCACTGTCGGCAACCGTCTCCTGAATCCTGATCAGCGAAGCGGTCAGGCTAATATCGAACGTTACAACTCATTGAACTCCGGCCATCGCGCCTGTCAGGGCTGCGGTGAAGCGCTTGGCGCACGCTACGCAGTTGATGCCGCAATGCGCGCCACTCACGGCCGCCTGATCGCCGCCAACGCTACCGGCTGTCTTGAAGTGTTCTCTACTCCTTATCCGGAAACCAGCTGGCAGCTGCCTTGGTTCCATTCGCTTTTTGGTAATACTGCGGCCGTCGGCACAGGTATGGCCGCTGTCGCTCGTGTTAAAGCCAAAAAGACCGGCAAACCGCTGGTCCGCGTTATCGCTCAAGGCGGTGACGGCGGTACCACAGATATCGGATTCGGCTGCTTGTCCGGTATGTTCGAACGCAACGACGACGTTCTGTACATCTGCTATGACAACGAAGGCTACATGAACACCGGTGTTCAGCGCTCCTCTGCGACACCTCCCGCAGTGCGCACAGCCACGACTCAGATTCTCGGCAGCCACCCCGGAAACGCATTCGGTCAGGGCAAGGATGTTCCGTTGATCGCTATGGCTCACGGCATTCCTTATGTGGCAACTGCTACGATTGCCGACCTTCGAGACCTGGAAAGAAAAGTTGAAAAAGCGATGACATTCCACGGAGCACGTTACCTGCACGTTCTAGTTCCGTGCCCGCTCGGCTGGGGAGCTAAGTCTTCCGACACAGTACGTTTAGCCCGTCTTGCCACTGAAACCGGCCTTTTCCCGGTATTTGAAGCTGAATACGGCGAAATCACAAACGTTCATAAGATTCGTCAGCTTCGCCCGGTTGAAGAATACATGAAGCTTCAGAAACGCTATGCGCATCTGTTCGGCGCTAAAGCCGACACCGAAGCCCGCACAAGAATGCAGGCAATATCAGAGAGAAACATCCGCAGATTCGGTCTTCTCGGCGAAGAAGAACCCGAAATTATTCCGCCTGCTGTTCAGGCTGACGAACGCGCAGATCGAATCTAAGAGGAATTACATTTATGAAGAAACCATTTGCTATTACGCTGGATGTCGGAACCTCTTTGGAAAACAGAACCGGCAGCTGGAGAACACTTCGTCCGACCTATGTCCACAAACTGCCGCCCTGCAATAAACAGTGTCCTGCAGGCGAAGATATTCAGGGCTGGCTTTTCTACGCAGAAAGCGGAAATTATGAAAAAGCATGGCGTCATCTGGTCAAACGCAATCCTTTCCCTTCCTGCATGGGTCGTGTCTGTTATCACACCTGCGAAGGTGCCTGCAACCGCGGACAGCTTGATGAGTCCGTCGGTATCAATTCTGTGGAACGCTTCCTTGGCGACAATGCTCTGGAAAACGGCTATAAGTTTGAGAAACCCGCAAAGAAAACCGGTAAGAAAGTTCTGATCGTCGGATCCGGCCCTGCCGGTCTTTCCGCGGCTTATCAGCTCGCACTCAAAGGTCATGAAGTCACTGTTAAGGAAGGCAGTCCTGAGGCTGGCGGCATGATGCGTTACGGTATTCCTAAGTATCGTCTGCCGCGCGGAGTGCTCGCTCAGGAAATCGCTCGAATCGCGGAACTGGGTGTCAAGATTGAACTCAACTACACCGTCAAGAGCATTGAGGAAGAAAAAGCAAAATTCGGTTATGACGCTGTATTCCTCGGTGTCGGCGCCGGTATGGCCAAGAATGCCTACATTCCAGGCGGTGATGCGAAACACATGATGGATGCCGTCTCTGTTCTTCGTTCCATGGAAGGCGAAGAAGAACCGCTACTTGGACGCAGAGTTGTCGTTTACGGCGGCGGCAATACGGCAATTGACGTTGCTCGCTCCGCAAAACGTCTTGGCGCAGAACCGCTCATCATTTATCGCAGAACGCGCGACAAGATGCCTGCGCATGACTTCGAAGTTGAAGAAGCCCTTCAGGAAGGTGTTTCCGTCAAATGGCTTTCTACAATTTCCGAAGCTGAAAATCCGAAAGAAATCAAGATTGAAAAGATGAAACTTGATGAAAACGGAAATCCGCAGCCGACAGGTGAATTTGAAACGGTTGAAGCCGATACCGTTGTTCTCGCTCTTGGTCAGAACGTTGACCAGAGTCTCATCGATAAGATTCCGAATCTTAATATCGAGAAAGGCGTTGTTCAGGTTGACCGTTTCATGCGTACCAACGTTCCCGGTATCTATGCGGGCGGCGACATGGTCCCCGGCGACAGAAATGTAACGGTTGCTATCGGTCACGGCTATAAAGCGGCCTATGCGATTGACTGCTTCCTGAACGGCAAAGAACCTGTTGATCATCCGAAGAAACAGGTTGCTGAATTTAAGAACCTGAACACTTGGTACTACTCGGACGCTCCGAAGACTGTTCGTCCGATGCTTGATTTGGTTCGCCGACAGAGCACGTTTGATGAAGTCCAGCACGGTCTGACTGAAGAAAACGCGCTTTTTGAAGCTCGTCGCTGCATGTCTTGCGGCAACTGCCTGCAGTGTGATAACTGCTATGGTGTCTGCCCGGATAACGCGGTCATTAAAACCGGAGACGACAACGTGCCCTACATTTTCAATTATGATTACTGCAAGGGCTGTGGTGTTTGTTCTCAGGAATGTCCGTGCGGAGCTATTAACATGGAAACTGAATCCATCTAATTGTTCTTAGGTATCAACTACGGCGCGTAAGCGCCGTTTTTATTTGTAATCATGAAAATATCTGTAATCGTAACCACATACAACAATCCAACATACCTAAATTTAGTCCTTCGCAGTTTGCTCTCTCAAACCGATTCAAACTACGAAATTATTGTTGCTGATGATGGGAGCGGAGAAGAGACAGCCCAGTTAGTTCGCTTCGTATCAAACGAGTCCCCAGTACCAATTATCCATGCATGGCAAGAAGATCTAGGTTTTAGAGCAGCTGCTTCTCGCAACAACGGAATTCGTCACGCAAGCGGAGATTACTGTATTTTCATTGATGGTGACTGTATAGCGAGAAAAGATTTTATTGAGAAGCACAGACTTCTTGCGGAAAAGGGTTATTTCGTAACCGGCAATCGAGTCCTCCTTTCTGAATATTTCACCAAGGCCATTGTCGAAGGGAAAGAATGTCTCCCTTACTCTATTTTCGAAGCCTTAAAGGCTGTTCGAAAGAAAAAAATTAATAGGATCCTTCCTCTTCTTTATCTTCCGGAAGGCGTTGTTAACCGAAAAAAGGATGACCGGTGGCAAAGGCTCAGAAGTTGTAATTTTTCAGCTTGGAGAGAAGATCTTTTGCGAACTAACGGGTTCAATGAGGATTTTGTCGGTTGGGGTTTTGAAGACTCTGAATTAGCAGTTCGATTACTAAATTCAGGAATTCACAGAAAATCTGGGAATTTTGCTACAGGAATTTTTCATCTTTATCACAAGGAACTTAAAGTCCCTCAGGAAGGTCCTAATTGGGAGCGACTTCAAACGGCCATTAAAGAAAATTGGGCCAGATGCTCTAATGGGATAGAGCACCTGGAGAACTGAACGGCTATTTCTATCGCCACATTCCTTTGGCTATACAGGCCTGTTTAACTATAGGATTCTCATTTCCCTGCAGCTGTTCGATGCGCATTGCCCTCGTGCATTCCCATTGTTCAACCGGATGCTGTTTGTCCCAAGCATCCATGAGCCTTTTTTGTGACGAACTCATGTGGTAGCGAGGGTACGCATATTCCATGTACTTATAAGTTCTTGCGACCGCACCCTTTGCGCTTGCCGGAGGCTCCGCCTTATCTCCTGCGATTTTCATCTCACATACTCCAAAACGGGATGGGACTGATTTGGATATCATTTCAAAATTCTTGTTTCCTCGCTCAGCATTTACTGATCCTACAGCGGGATAAAGGTTGTACATGTCGCTTTGCATATATCGAAATTCAGTGTTTACTTTCTCCGCACATTTACGTCCCTTGAATGCTTTCCCTTTATTGTCAATACACATAGGTGAGCCCTCACGCCATTCGGAAAATGCTCTTCCAAAATTTTCAGCGGGGACGACATGTTCCCATTCAATTTTATGAGCTCGTTTCTGGTGAGCCGGTGATTCAAATCCGGCAGGGAGCTTTGTATTTTTATGTCCGTCAAAGTTAACGCCGCAGTAAAGCGTCACTCGACGATCAAAGACTACTTCTCTCTCCAAGAGTTTTTTTGCCTGATTGAAGCTCTGGATAGAAATATTTCCTTTTTGTACATTTGCACCCGCGACTTGATGCGAAATACAGGAGAGAATAATGACGAAAATTAATGATTTTTTCATAAACTAAAAAATTCAAGTAAAACAATCCGACCTTATGTCTTTTCAGCAACGCATAATGTCGGAAAATAAATGGCAGTAATAACAGAAAAAACTATTTTTTCTGGTTGTAGGATCTAGGAATATCTACCTTTAAATGGCTCCAGCCTTTTTGTCTTTCCATTACAAGGAGGTATTTATACAGGCATGAGCGGGCGTCAGAGGATGCGATTAAGAAACCGCGCCAACCATCCAAAAATCCCTTTCTAATAACATAATGTCTTACAAACGACCAAAAAGCATGACAGAAAGCACTCGGGAATGAAACTTTTTTGTGTCCTAAATTCTCAGCGCCTAGACGTGTATATTGAGCTTCCTTTTGCATTAACTGGTTTAATGTCCGTATGGACATATGTGCAAAAATCTCTTGTAATTTTTCAACCTTACCGTCACAGATGTAGCTTTCGTGAACCGTTCTTTCTGTATATCTGTACTTACCCTTCCTAAAGAGTACAGCATGTCGATAATCAGGGAACCAACCGGAATGATATATAGGGTTGCCCAGCATGTAACTTAATCTATTGGCAAGATATGCGTCAGCCTGCGGATTTTTTAAAACCTCCAGAATTTCGTTTGCCAGCCCCTCGGTGCAAATTTCGTCGGCATCAAAACAAACAATCCACTCCGCGTCTATTTGATTGATGATTTCATTTCTTGTCGGTCCAAACCCTTTGAAGTCGACATGGATAACTCTGCATCCTTTTTCTTTTGCAATATCAATTGTCTTATCTGTTGAGCCGGTATCCGCAATAACTATTTCACCAGTCCATTTAAGCGCGTCTATGCACTGACCAATAATGGACTCCTCATTTTTAGTCATGACATAGGCGACAACTTTATTTTTTTGCATCTACAGCCCCAATTACAGGATGTTTTAAAGAATAAGGAGTTAGTTTACACAGTTTGTAAAACGACGAATCGTCGAGCATTCTAAATTGCTAAGACACTGCATTCAGATTGCTCGACGAAAAAGCGGGAGAAAATCTCCCGCCAAAAGATTTTTTATTCCTTAAATCCGGTCAGCTCGTAACCATCTTCCTCTAACGCTTTCTTAAATTCTGATTCCGTAATCGGCTTAGAGGATTCGACCTGAGCAGATTTATTCTCCAAAGACACCTCGCAATGGACTACCCCGTCAAGTCCGGATAGTTTCTTGGTTACCGACTTAACGCAATGCCCGCACATCATGCCCTCGATCCCAAGTAAATAAATAAAACCCTTTGTCTGCTCAGGCGTTGAAATACATTCAATCGACTCTAATGTGTAGCCGTCTTCCTCGATCAATGATTTTTATTTTGCCTCGTCGATGGGAGCTGAGCTTTGTACATCTGCAGTCCCCTTCTCCAAATCGACTTTGCAGTCGATAACTCCGGGCAATCCGGTAATCATGCCGGTTACAGCTTTTACACAATGCTGGCACATCATGCCGGAGATATGAATCTTGTATTCATACTTAGGCGTTTCTGCAGCGGTTTCCTCTATGGCTAAGTTCATAAGTTTAGGCTCCATCCTCTGATTTTCATTATCCATTGCTCCCGAAAGTACAGGACGCCAGCGACGCAGTCTCAGTGCATTAGAAACCACACTCACCGAGCTCATGCTCATGGCGGCTGCTGCAATCATCGGGTTAAGCACCCATCCAAAAACTGTATAAAAGACACCTGCGGCAACCGGAATGCCAATGATGTTGTAAATAAATGCCCAGAAAAGATTTTCACGAATGTTGTTCATACAGGAATGCGAGAGCACGCCGGCATTGACAACATCAGAAAGACGACTCTTCATGATCACGATATCAGCCGCTTCAATCGCTACGTCTGTACCGGCGCCGATTGCCGCTCCAACATCCGCTCTTGCAAGGGACGGTGCATCGTTAATTCCGTCCCCAACCATCATGACCTTCTTTCCGGCTTCCTGAAGTTCGCGGACAAGAGCCTCTTTTTCAGCGGGTTTAACTTCTGCACGAATATTCTTGATACCGACTTGTGCGGCTACAGCTTGCGCTGTCTTAATATTGTCACCAGTCAGCATCCATACTTCTTTACCCTGCTTGAGCATCGCTTGAACTGCGTCTTTGCTGTCAGCGCGTACTGGATCAGCAGCCGCGATCAAACCGGAAAGTTTTCCGTCCAGCAGAACATAAAGCGGAGTTTTACCTTGATCCGCTAATTGATCCGCTAATTCACGAACTTGTTCAGGCAGCTCACCGACAACAACGCTCTTATTGCCGATCTTCACATTTTTCCCAATTACCTGAGCAGACACATTACCCAGATTTTGCGTGAAGTTTGAAGCCTCCCGAAGCGGCACTTCTAAGGACTTTGCTCCATCAACGACAGCTGCCGCAAGCAGATGCTCCGACTTATTTTCCACAGAAGCGACGAGACTCAAGAGTTCCTTGGGGGGAAGACTGAAACTGACAACATCTGTTAGTGCAGGTTTTCCGCTGGTGACCGTTCCTGTCTTGTCAAGCACAATAACATTGACTTTTTCGGTTGTTTCAATAGCTTCTGCCGAGCGGAAAAGGATTCCGTTCTGTGCGCCTCGGCCGCTTCCAACCATGATTGCAGTCGGAGTCGCCAAACCCAATGCGCATGGGCAAGAGATTACAAGAACTGAAACGCCGATCATCAGCGCGAATTCCCACGAATATCCAAGCAGCAGCCAAACCAGGGAAGCCGCGATCGCGATCGAGATCACCGTTGGAACAAAGATGCTGCTGATTTTGTCAGCGAGTCTTGCAACAGGCGGCTTTGTTGATGTTGCTTCATCAACAAGTTTGATGATCTGAGCCAGAGCGGTATCTCCGCCTACTCGAGTGGCCTTCATTTTGATATAACCGCTCGTCAGAAGAGTAGAAGCCGACATTTGAGAACCAACCGTTTTTTCTACCGGAACGCTCTCGCCGGTCAGGGAAGATTCATCTACTGTCCCGCTTCCGTCCTCTACAACACCGTCAACCGGAACCCTTGAACCGGTTTTTAAAAGAACCAAATCTCCTACAGCGATTTGCTCCAAAGGCACAACTTCCTGCTTACATTCTCTTTCGACTAAGGCATTTTCCGGAACCAAAGCCATCAATTTGGAGATCGCGTCTGTCGTCTTATGCTTTGCTCTCGACTCAAAATATTTACCCAATGTGATAAGTGCCAATATCATTGCGGCTGAGTCGAAGTACAGATTGTGTGCATAATGCGCAAGCTGTTTCTCATTTCCTTGGGCAAGTGCCCAAAGCATCATGTAAAGGGCAAACAGTCCGAATAAGACAGAGGCGGCTGAGCCGATCGCCACCAGAGAATCCATATTTGGCGCCCGATGCCAAAGGGACTTAAAACCATTTCGAAAATACTTGAAGTTCACAAAAATGACCGGAAGCGTGAGCAAAAACTGTGTCAGCGCGTTTATTGGTGCGCTTCTTGTTCCTCGGAGAATCTCCGGCAAGGGCATACCTAGCATTGGTCCCATTGCCAAAATCATAAGGATGCCAGCGAAAATTAAGGATATCCAAAGCCTAAATTTCATTTCCTCCGAAGATTTTTTAGCATCATGCGCAGGATCTGATGTTTGAACCGAGGTGCCTTTATCTTCACTCTTTTCAGATGCGCCATAGCCGGCATCTGTGACCGCTTTGACGATCTCTCCGACATTTGTCTTTGCGTCGTCAAACTCGACGGTCATACTGTTTTTCAGGAGATTGACATTCACATTGTCAACTCCGGTTACGGAAGAGACCGCCTTCTCGACTCTAGCTGAGCAGGCAGAGCAGCTCATCCCCGTCACATCAAAATTCTTTCTCTGCATATTCTTTCCTTGCTTAGCGATATTATTTTACGTATTATTATCCTATTAGCAAGAACTAACTATTTTATACATTAGTATATAAAAGATACTATGAAAGATAATCACTCCTCTGCCAATCAAGATGACTGCCGCTGCCCATGCCCTATAGAGACCTCATTGAATCTCATCGGAGGAAAATACAAAGCGCTGATTTTGTGGAAGCTCATGAATAGAACGCTGAGATTTTCAGAGCTGCGTAAACAAGTACCCAAAGCGACACCGAAAATGCTGACACAACAGCTCCGAGAGTTGGAACAGGATGGTTTAGTGCTCCGTCAGGTCTATGCAGTTGTCCCACCGAAAGTAGAATATTCCCTCACAACGAAGGGACAGTCGCTGGAGCCGGTACTTCAGGCTCTTTGCAGCTGGGGCATGACCTGCCTTAATAAAGCGGGTGAACACGCTGACTAACACACTGCCGT
>ERZ778516.2774-NODE-2774-length-11179-cov-3.525530_pt1 | contig 11179 bp, 10 predicted proteins | sample MGYA00510342_ERZ778516 | MGnify/ENA primary metagenome ERZ778516 (study PRJEB29527, sample SAMN07138961) | mouse gut metagenome | material: feces | host: mouse | place: China:Nanjing | collected 2016-01-25 ...
TGAAGCCGCGCTACATGCGTCTGAAAGCAAAATGGTGGGTCCGCGGCGGCATTTATACAACCGTTGTCGTTGAACACCGCAAAGAGGGCTGGGTACCTGTCGCTCCGGTGGAACTGCCTGAATTCGAAACCAACGATCCGACCCGCGGCTAATCTGTGAGGAAGTTCAAAAAAGCTCGGCACAAGTCGGGCTTTTTTTCTATCCGTCCTGTATTCACAGGTTTTTATGGTGTACGGAAGAGTGTTTTGGGAATCGTGCTGATAAAATCAAAAATCAAGTTTGATTTCGGAATACAAAATAATGAATCCAGATCTATCGCTTACAAAACCTTATCCCTTTACACGTCTTAGAGCGCTCCTCTCCGATTCGAAGCTGCCTGACGGCATTGAACATATTTCCCTTTCTATCGGCGAGCCTAAGCACGCCGCGCCGGAAGCTGTAATCCGGGCTCTTTTCGACAGTTCCAAGCTTTTTGAGAAGTATCCCGCCACGACCGGCGCGCTTGAACTCAGAACTGCAATCTCTGATTGGATTTTCCGCCGCTATGGCGTAAAGACCGACCCGCTGACGCAGATTCTTCCGACCAACGGTTCGCGCGAAGCCCTGTTTTCTTTTACACAGGCCTATATCGACCGCACTAAAAGTCCGTTTGTTATTCTCCCCTGCCCCTTCTACCAGATTTATGAAGGTGCGTCTCTGATGGCCGGCGCAACGCCTTACTACTGTCCTCAGACCGCTGAGAATAACTTCGCGATGGACCTTGACTCAGTCCCGGAAGAAGTTCTTCGCAATACTCAGCTGGTTTTTGTCTGCAGTCCGAGCAATCCGACCGGAAAGGTTTTGAATTTAGAAGATTGGAAGAAACTCTTCAGCTATTCCGACAAATACGGCTTTGTGATCGGAAGCGATGAATGCTATTCCGAAATTTATTTTGATGAAGAAAGGCCGCCTCTGGGTGCGCTTGAAGCTGCCAAGCTGCTTGGCCGCGATAATTTCGAGCGCCTGATTGTCTTCTCGAGCCTCTCCAAACGATCCAATATTCCGGGCATGCGTACGGGATTTGTCGCCGGAGACGCAGCTCTGATCAAACCCTACCTTCTTTACCGCACTTATCACGGATGCGCAATGAGCGGTCCGATTCAGCAGGCAAGCATTGCCGCATGGAACGATGAAGAACATGTGCGTGAAAGCAGACGGCTTTATAAAGAAAAATTCGCGGCAGCGGTTCCGCTGATGTCTAAGACACTCGGAATTTCTATGCCGGATGCAAGTTTTTATCTCTGGGCTAAAACTCCGATCGATGATCAGGAGTACGCCAAACGCCTCTACGAAGAAAAGGCGATTACGGTTCTGCCCGGAAGTTTCCTCAGTCGGGACTGCGGCGGCCTGAATCCGGGGCGCGGCTACATCCGTATCGCACTTGTCGCAACTGTTCCCGAGGTTAAGGAAGCCGCAAGGAGAATTTCAGAATTTAACCCTAAATAAAGGAAAGATAAATGTTAGCGCTGCAGCAAATGATTGAAAACGCTTTTGAACTCAAGCCGGAGCACCTTCCGCCCGAGGTGACCAACTCGGTCGATGAAGTCATCCGCAAGCTTGAATCCGGAGAACTCCGCGTCGCCGAAAAAATCGACGGCGAATGGGTTACTCATCAGTGGATCAAAAAAGCGGTTCTTCTCAGTTTCAGAATTAATCCGAACCGCATTATGCGTGCAGGAGACATGAGTTTCTACGACAAGGTCCCGCTTCGCTTCCAAGACTTCAGCGCGGACGACTGGGCAAAAACCGGTATCCGCTGTGTTCCGGGAGCTGTTGTCCGCCAGGGCTCCTATATTGCACCGGGTGTCGTTCTGATGCCGAGTTTTGTCAACATCGGCGCGCACATCGGCGAAAACACCATGGTTGACACCTGGTCGACCGTAGGCTCCTGCGCTCAGGTCGGCAAGAACTGCCACCTCTCCGGCGGTGTCGGCATCGGCGGCGTTCTCGAGCCGCTTCAGGCCGGTCCTACCATCATTGAGGACAACTGCTTTATCGGCGCGCGCAGCGAAATTGTTGAAGGCGTCGTCGTGGAAGCCAACTCTGTTATTTCAATGGGTGTTTTCATCGGACAAAGCACGAAGATTTACGACCGCACCACCGGTGAAATCTTCCGCGGCAGAGTTCCCTCAGGCTCTGTTGTCGTCCCGGGAAGTCTTCCCTCTAAAGACGGCAAGTACAACCTGAACTGCGCCGTGATCGTCAAACGCGTTGACGAAAAGACACGCTCCAAGACCAGCATCAACGAACTGCTGCGTTCATAATTTTCATTAACGAAAGGCAGCTTCGGCTGCCTTTTCGCTTACCTGCACACTTATGTCTTACGACGCCATCTCCTTAACCAAATCTCTGATTCAATGCCCCTCGGTCACGCCGTCTGACGCCGGCTGCCTGGACATTCTCACAAAAGCGCTCACGGATGCCGGTTTCCAATGCCGAGAAATCAACCGAGGCGAAACGAAAAACCTTTGGGCCAAAATCGGCGCTTCTCAGCCGTCCATTTTGTTTTGCGGTCATGTCGATGTCGTTCCTGCAGGAAGCGCCCCTTGGAAATTCCCGCCCTTTGAGCCGACGGAATCCGAAGGATATCTGTACGGCCGCGGCGCGCAGGATATGAAAACATCGGACGCCGCATTTACTGCTGCCGCCTGCCGCTTTGTCCTAGAGTATCCGAACTTTAACGGAAGCATCTCCTTTCTAATCACCTCGGACGAGGAAGGTGACGGGCGTGACGGAACCAAATTCGCGCTTGAAGCGCTGATAAAGACGGAAGAAGCACCGATGTGCTGCATCGTGGGAGAGCCGAGCTGCTCGGTAAAACTCGGAGACACCATAAAAAACGGTCGAAGAGGCTCTCTCAACGGAAAACTGATCCTGAAGGGTATCCAAGGGCATGTCGCCTATCCGGAAAAAGTTAAAAATCCGATTCATATGGCCGGTCCGCTCATCAGCCGTCTTTCTTCAGAAGTTTGGGATGAAGGCTTCGAACCTTTCCCTCCGACGTCGTTCCAAATCAGCAACATTCATGCGGGCACGGGAGCGGTCAACGTGGTCCCGCCCGTCTGCGAAATCACGTTTAACATTCGCTACAACCCTGCGCACACGGCCAAATCTTTAGAAGAAAAGATCGAATCCATCTGCCGCGGACTTGGTCTTGACTATTCCGTCGCGTGGCAGGAAAGCGCGGAACCGTTTTTTGCTCAGGGCACATTCCTGACCAGCAGACTCTCTAAAGCGATTACCGCCGTTACCGGTATTGAGCCGGTGCTGTCGACTTCCGGCGGAACCAGCGACGGACGTTTTGTGAAAAATTGGTGCCCGGATATAGTTGAATTCGGTCCCACGAACGACAGAATCCATAAAATTGACGAACGTGTCGAACTTTCTCAAATTTCCGATTTAGCGGAAATTTACTATCAAACACTGAGAAATATATTTTTGGACCAAACTCATGAGTGATAAAACATCTTCGCTGACCACCATACGCGATTTCATTCGCTATGCGTCGACCCGCCTTTTCGAGTCTGAGGCCACATTCAGTCACGGATATGACGATCCCTTTCAGGAAGCGTCTTTTCTTGTGCTGCGTTCGCTGCATATTCCGCTGGAGTATGAACAGAAGTTTTTAGACGCTTCTCTGACGAGCAATGAGCGCGAGATGCTTCTGAACAACATCTCCAGAAGATGTGATGATTTGGAGCCTACCGCTTACATTGTCCACGAATGGTGGTTAGTCGGCTACCGGTTCTACGTGGATGAACGCGTACTGATTCCACGGAGCTTTATCGCCGAAATGATCGAAGATCGATTTGAAGGAATTGTGGAAGATCCGCTCAATGTCAAGCATGTTTTGGATCTGTGCACCGGCTCCGGATGTCTTGCCATCATGCTTGCCGATCTTTTTCCCAATGCCGAAGTTGACGCCGCAGACATTAGCCCGGACGCCTTGGAGGTCGCTCAGATCAATATTGAAGAGTATGGATTGGAAAACCGCGTCTTCCCGATGCAAAGCGATGTATTCAACGGGCTGCAGGGAGCCAAATACGATCTCATTATTTCCAACCCGCCCTATGTGACACAGAGCGCGATGGAAAGTCTGCCGGCCGAATACTGTCACGAGCCCGCGCTTGCGCTTGAAGCGGGAGAAGACGGAATGGATGTCATCCAAAAGATCATGGATCAGGCCAAAGAGCACCTCTGCGATAATGGCGTCCTCATTGTTGAGCTTGGGGACAATTCGGACTTCTTTAAAGCCCGCTTCCCTGATCTTCCCGTGCAATGGATCAAAACATCGGGAGGAGACGAACAAGTCTTTCTCATTAAAAAAGAACAAGTTCCGTAATGCTGAAACTACAGAATTTATCTCTGACTCGCGGAGTCAGAGTCCTTTACAAAGCTGTTAATTTAACGGCTTCCGACGGAGAAAGAGTCGGTTTGGTCGGCCCAAACGGCTCCGGAAAATCGACGCTGTTTGCCGCTATCCTCTCAGAGCTCTCGCCCGAGGACGGTGACATCCTCGCGCCAGCTCCCATTCGAATCAGTCATGTCGCTCAGCGCATTTTAGAAACTGACTCTCAGGCTCTGCAGTTTGTCCTGGGAGGTCATCAGCCGCTGATGGAAGCCAAAGCGGCTCTGAAGAAGGCGGAAGAGTCTTCTGATGACATCGCTTATGCGACCGCACTTTCTCAGCTTGCGGAAATTAATGAAGGCGCGGTCGTTGCTGAAGCCGAAGAGATTCTCTACGGTCTTGGTTTTAAGCCGTCTGACTCCCAAAGAAAGGTCTCCGAATTTTCGGGCGGATGGCGCAACCGACTGGCATTAGCTCGAGCGCTGATGAAACCCTCGGATTTGCTGCTTCTTGACGAACCGACCAACCATTTGGATATCGATTCCGTCATTTGGCTGGAGAACTTTCTGAAGCACATTCATTCGACAGTCATTGTGATTTCGCATGACCGAGAGTTTCTTGACAATGTTTCCAGAACAATCTGGGCTATTGAAGACGGAACCATCAATCGTTATTCCGGAAATTTCAGTCAGTATGAGCTCGCAAGCGCTGAAAAAATCAAGCTTCATCAAGCTGCGGCAAAGGCTTATGAAGCCACGGCTTCTCACCTGCAGGCCTACATTGATCGATTCCGCTACAAAGCGACCAAAGCCAAGCAGGCTCAGTCCCGCATCAAGATGCTTGAAAAACTGAAGAAGGTCGCTCCTCTTCATTCCACCTACCAGTGGTCCTTTCATTTTCGTGAACCGGAGAAGATTCCTCAGCACCTGATTCACGCAGAGGAGCTTGACTGCGGATATCCCGACAAAAAGATTCTGACGAACGTTAAGTGTGTGATTTCAGCAGGCGCTCGCATCGGAGTCTTAGGTGTCAACGGTGCGGGTAAATCAACCCTCATTAAAACGCTCATCGGCGCGCTCAAGCCGCTCTCCGGTGAAATTCGCTACGGCAACGGCCTCATCATCGGCTATTTCGCGCAGCATCAGCTTGACGATCTTCGGGATGATGAAACCGCGCTTCAGCATTTAGCTCGCGTCGCTCCGCCCAATACACGAGAACAAGAGCTTCGTGATTATCTCGGAGGCTTCAAGTTTTCCGGTGAGATGGCAACGGCCCTGGTCGGCCCGATGTCCGGAGGCGAGAAAGCGCGTCTTTCTCTTGCGCTTTTGTCTTGGTCAAAGCCGAACCTTTTGGTTTTTGACGAACCGACAAACCACCTGGACATGGCGACGAGAGACGCGCTCACTGAAGCGCTCTCTTCCTACGGCGGAGCTGTGCTTTTGGTTTCACATGACCGCCATTTGCTTCGCGCCTGCTGCGACGAGCTGTGGCTGGTTCATGACGGGGCGCTGACGGAGTTCCATGGCGACCTGGATGACTATGCGGAATTTGTTCTGCGTGACAAACAGGAGAAGAAGAACGCCGGCAAACCGGAAGAGAAAGCTGTAGTCAGCCGTAAAGAACAGCGCAGAAACGACGCGCAGGAAAGGCAAAGAATCGCGGCTCTGTCCAGACCCATTAAAAAAGAGCTTGAAAAAGTTGAGAAGAAGCTCGAAAAGCTTTCTGCAGAAAAGAAAACTCTTGATGCAAAGCTTGCGGACACAGATTTCTATCAGGGCAACCAAGATGAAGTTGCAGTCTGTCTGAAAAAGCACGGAGAGCTTTCTGCCGAGATTGATGAACTTGAAGCCAAATGGCTCGATTTATCCGAGCAACTTCAAGACATCAGTTAACTTTATTTTTGGGCACGACGGGAACCTGAAGCACGTCAACGCCCTCTTCTCTCAATTGCTCCACTTCTTCCTGAGAGGCCGTACCGGAAATCACTCTTTCCTCGGCCTCTCCTCTTTTAATAGCAAGCGCTTCGTCAGCAAATTTATCTCCGACATATTCGCTGTCGTCCAAGATTTTGTGAATGGCCTTAAAAAGATCGCTGAGACTATCCACCGACTCACTGTTTTTCACTTCATCGGCGGCCTGAGTTTTCACGTGCGGCGCAGAGAGGGCGCGCTTCACCTCTGAAGACCCGCAGACAGGACAGGTAAACAAGCCGGCCTCTTTCTGCTTTTCAAAGTCTTCTTCACTACCGACCATTGCTTCGAATGTATGGCCGCTAACGCAGGCGAAATTAAAGACCTTCAGTGCCATAGTATTTTTAAAACTCCATCTCTATATTCAGATTATTGCAAAAAATTCTCTGTTATGCAGTAATTCTTAAAGACAATAAATGGAATATAACTTAATGTTTTCCCATATAATTTTCAGACTAACTTGAAGTGATTTATAACTTTGGATTGATATTCATTACAAATACACTCAAAACAAGTGAGATATTGCCTAATTACTCGGGCGATTCGCAGTGTCTGCTACATTCTTTTACTTCCTTTTTCTGCAAATTCAAAAAAATTTGCGGGTGTCGTTTGACAACATAGAACTCCACCTGTATAGTTCACCTCCTGTCGCGGGAGTAGCTCAGTTGGTAGAGCGCAACCTTGCCAAGGTTGAGGTCGCGAGTTCGAGACTCGTCTCCCGCTCCAATTTTTTGCGAGCCTAATGCTTGCTTTTTTTGTATCTACAGAATCCAATCCGCGGCCCGGAAGTCCTTCCGGGCTCAAGCCGAAGCGTCTCTCTTCGGCTCTGTCCTTTTCAAACGAATAAAAGTTAAGCGGCCTATTTAAGGCCGCCTGTGCATCGGTTTTGCGACTTACTTTTTCAAAAGTGAACCAAGAATACCTCTAAGCATCCGTTCACCGCTTTGGCGAACAACCTTCTCAAGTATTCCTTCTCTATGGCCTCCGCGGGGGCCGGTTGAGCCAAGAAGTATGTCTTTCATCTTACCGAGCAGGACATCGGTCACACCGTTTCCTTCTGCGCTGTCAGGAGCGCCGGTTCCGTTTGTCGGCGAGGCCGCCGTACTGCCCGCAGAAGCTGCCTGAGTTCCTCGATCCCTTAATATTTCAAACGCGCTTTCTCTATCAACAGCGTTCTCGTAGACCCCTTTCACAATGGATGTATCCATAAAAGCCTTTCGTTCTTCCGGCGTGATCGGTCCGATCTGGCTTCCCGGTGCATTTACCCAAACTCTCTGAGTAATTCCCGGTGTGCCGGAAGCATCCAAAAAGCTTACCAAAGCTTCTCCCACACCCAACTCCTGAATTGCCTGAGCAATGTTGATATTTGGATTAGGCCTCATTGTTTCCGCAACAGCTTTCACCGCTTTTTGATCTCTAGGTGTAAATGCGCGCAGCGCATGCTGAACACGGTTGCCCAACTGACCAAGGATCTTCTCGGGAATATCTGCAGGGCTCTGCGTCACAAAAAAGACGCCTACACCCTTAGAACGCACCAGGCGAACAACCTGTTCAACCTTATCGGTCAGCACCTGAGGCGCATCATTAAAGAGCATGTGCGCTTCGTCAAAGAAAAATACCAACTTCGGTTTATCCAGATCTCCGACCTCGGGCAGGTTTTCGTAAAGTTCGCTTAGGATCCACAAAAGGAATGTTGCATAAAGCTTCGGAGATTGCATCAGCTTATCTGCTGCCAGAATATTCACAACTCCTTTACCGTCCACTGTCTGCATTAAGTCGTGGATATCAAGCATCGGTTCGCCGAAGAACTTATCAGCGCCCTGCTTTTCAAGAGTCAGGAGGCCTCTTTGAATCGCTCCTATTGATGCGGCGGAGATATTGCCGTACTTGGTTTTGAACTGAGCCGCATTCTCCCCGACGAACTGAAGCATAGAGCGCAGATCTTTTAGGTCCAGCAGAAGGAGTCCGTTGTCGTCAGCAATCGCAAATACGGCGTTTAAAACGCCCTCCTGAGTATCGTTAAGTCCCAGCAGACGAGATAAGAGCAAGGGCCCCATATCGCTGATCGTCGCTCGCACCGGAAAGCCCTGCTCACCGAAGACATCCCAAAAGGTTACAGGGCAGGCGACCGGTACGGGTACATCCAAATGGCGCTTTTCCAGCCGCTGCCGCAGCTTATCCGAAATGACTGCCTCTCTGGCAATACCAGAAAGATCGCCTTTGATATCGGCAACACCGGAACGCCCTTCTTGGAGAATGCTTCAGCCAGCACCTGAAGAGAAACGGTTTTACCGGTACCTGTTGCGCCGGTGATGCAGCCGTGACGGTTTGACATGTTTGTCAGAAGGATTTCGTCCTTGAAGCCTTCGTCAGCACCTGTACGTCCAAATAAGATGTTGTTGTCCATAAATTCCTCCGTTTTCAAAATCATAGTCTGATTCCTCTCAGCAGGCGCTTGAAATGCTTAGATCGGTGAGAGATTTTTCAATGCACTCAGGAAACTTTTATCCAATAATCCTGGTTAAAGCGTCGAGAGCGATACTGGGAGCATTGAATTGTGCCATGTATCGCTTAACACTCTTTGCTGTTTTACCCGTGTTGTTTTCTTCCTCTTTCTGCGCCTGCCTAATTACTCCTAGCGCCCATTTATGGAGAAGAGTGCGATTTTGTAGGTAATTTGCGTTCTTGCATTGAGTTCTGTCTTGAAAGAAATCTACATCTAAGACATAGTGCAAATCATTTTCAATACCCCAGTGACGCCGTACAGACCTCGCGCATTGTTCGGCAATGTGTGTATTGAACCAATTTAATGAACAGATGAAATACCTGTCTAAGGAACTAATTTGACCGGTTGTTTTGTCAACAATCTCCGTCGTAACCTTGATTATGGTTCCTTCATCTAAGCCGATCCATTTCTTTAAATGATCTGCCTTTAGGGTATTACCCGGTGAAACCGAGATACGACGAGTCTCTATTCGGCCGTGTCCCAGTTCAATCTTCTCGATCTCTAAAGTCCGAGTTTCCAATCTATCGACAAAGCACAACTGGATATCGTAATAAAGAGTTTTTTGGTTCTGTTTAACGGCCAAGCAGTAATCGGCGCCTTGTTCAATCAGCTTTGCCGCAAATTTCTCTTGAGTATGAAGAGCATCGGCCGTGACAATGCTGCCTCTTAAATCTAATCCTTCAACCATGTCGGCGGCGTAGGTTATTTCGTTATGTTTTTCTCCGATTAGTTTTTGTCCAAGAGCTATTCCATTATCCGTATCGTAGAAAGTAAGAATGTACTTGCCGTTCTTTTGTGTCGAGTTTTTTGAGGCCCGAACTGCCTGCCCGTCAACCGCAACAACCCTAGAGGTAAATTTATGCAAGAGCGGCTTAACCAGTTTGCTATAGAAGCTTTGGAACTGATCCGGATCAATAAGCATTAGAAGGCGGCGAACCGTGTCATGAGAAATATCTTGTTTTGGGAAGTCTTCAAAGATTGACTCGAGGGCAGGACGGTTATTTTTCCAATAGTCTGCGATTTGAACACAATTGGTCTGGCCGGAAAGTGAGCAAAGTAGAGCAGCCAAATAAACATAGGCAAGAGGGTACTGTACCTTGCCCTTCTGACGAAGGTCTGTTATTTCGGAATCAACAAGTTTACGGGGCTTTTCTACTACAGTTGTTTTTGTTTCCGCGGCCTCGCGTTTCAACGATTTGAGCTCTTGACTCATCAGGTAACTTTTCGCGTAGGTAAAAACTCCATCAACGACGGTACCTACTTGCACTCTTTTTTCTTTGGAACGTTTTGCTTCTTTGCTGTAGTAGTAAGAAGATTTGAAGACATAAAACCGTTTTTGTTTTTCATTCCAATTAACTCTGCATCCTTTGGGAATGAGCGCAAGGATCGAATCGTCAGCCTTCATCGATAACCCCCAGTCTTATTTAATAAACGTATATATTATACGTTTATATTTAAAAAAGTCAACAGATTTTGCCGACTTTTTAATGAGTTAGATAATTATTTTACGGTTTTTCAAACGCTCGCCCTGCGATGCACTTAAAAAAATTGAAGCCACTTGCAAAGATTATTTTTTTATGTATAATTCAAACCTCGTTGTTAAACGAACAGCGCGCCAGTAGCTCAGCTGGATAGAGTACCTGGCTACGAACCAGGTGGTCGTGGGTTCGACTCCTGCCTGGCGCGCCATTTCTCCCGAATATTATGTTCGGTGCAGAAAACAGATACCTCCCAAGGCAGATCATTGCGTTGCGGGGTTTTTTGTTATCTGAAACAGATTATCCCCTCAACAAATCGCTTGAGCTACAGCGTCTCTGACGTGAACTAATTGTCTGCGGAATTAACTGCAGCATCTTCGCCGTTGCAATTTACCGGAACATCAAAAATTTTTCTAATTTGCAATTGCGCAAAATTTCTTAGTCCCATCCCGCCGTTGTTCTTAAGGAAGGTCGATTTGCAAAGATTTCAAGGCTTCTCTGAATTTATCCTGCATTAACCTGCGATCTCCTCCAATCGCTCGATATGCGCGAGCTACCCTCATAAATTCAGAGGTATCGTCTGGCAAGTACTTTAATACTGAGTCCGATCTCTCTGATTTTCTGGCCCTCGTCAGCCTCCTCTTCAGATTCATTACGAGGATTAAACTCAGGAATAAAACAAACACTTTTCCTTCTAACCCTCTTTCATCATTGAGCATGAACCGGTCGGAACATTTTTCATTGAGGTTATTAAAGTTTTTTTCAATAACTTCCTGCTGAAGATCACTACTGTCCAAAATAAATTTTTTCGGAACGTCTAGATGCAAAGATGCCGAAT
>ERZ778516.2775-NODE-2775-length-11175-cov-3.478597_pt1 | contig 11175 bp, 8 predicted proteins | sample MGYA00510342_ERZ778516 | MGnify/ENA primary metagenome ERZ778516 (study PRJEB29527, sample SAMN07138961) | mouse gut metagenome | material: feces | host: mouse | place: China:Nanjing | collected 2016-01-25 ...
AACGTGGACGCAGAAAAAAACGTGTTTGTGCGTCTTGTGCAGATAAAGTAACAACTATTGATTACAAAGATATTAGCAAATTAAGAAGATATGTTTCTGAAAGAGGAAAAATTCTTCCTAGAAGAATTACAGGCAACTGTGCAAAACATCAAAGAGCTTTAACAACAGCTATTAAAAGAGCTAGACACGTTGCATTAATGCCTTATACTCAAGATTAATATCAAAAGCATTTAACTAAATTTTTAGTTAAATGCTTTTTTTATATGCTTTACAGGCATTATCTATTATAAAAAATAGTAATTTGACTTTTTTATAAAAATAAAATAAAATAATGTAAAACAATATTTACTTTTTAGAAAGGAGAACAATTTATGAAAAACACAACAAACAATATGGTTTTATCTGCTATGTTTATAGCGATTGGATTGGTATTACCCTTTTTCACAGGGCAAGTTCCTCAAATCGGAAATATGCTTTTGCCTATGCACATTCCTGTATTATTATGTGGACTAATTTGTGGTTGGAAATATGGTATTTTAGTAGGCTTTATACTTCCTTTATTAAGACATACTATTTTTGGTATGCCTATATTATTTCCTACTGGTATTGCTATGGCTTTTGAGTTAGCGACATATGGTTTTGTAATTGGTTTTTTATATTCTCATTCTCGTTGGCAATGTATTATCTCTCTTTATCGTTGTATGATAGCGTCTTTAATTGCTGGGCGTATTATATGGGGTATTGTTATGATGTTTCTTGTTAATGTTTCATCAAATGTTTTTACGTGGCAGATGTTTTTATCAGCAGCATTATTAAATGCTATTCCAGGAATTATATTACAGTTTGTACTTATTCCTAGTATTATGCTTGCATTACATAAAACAGGGCTTGTTCCATTTCGTTCCAATACAAACTATCAAATAGAGGGCTAATATATGTATCAAACAATACTACAAAAAATAAATGCTGTTTCTGATGCAAATACTCCTTTACTTATTGCGATTGATGGCAGATGTGCCTCAGGAAAAACTACACTTTCATCTTATTTACAAAAAGAATTAAATTGTAATGTTATTCATATGGATTACTTCTTTTTACGTCCAGAACAAATAACAGAGCAAAGACTTTTACAACCTGGAGGAAATGTAGATTATGAACGCTTTTATGAAGAAGTGCTTATTCCTCTCAAAAATGGCAAAGCATTTTATTACCATCGTTATGACTGCCATAAACAAATAATGTCAGAAACAATTTTTGTTCCATACTGTCCTATTACAATTATAGAAGGTTCTTATAGTTGTCACCCTACATTACAAAAACAATATAATATGAAAATATTTTTAAGTGTAGAACCAGAAGAACAAATAAATAGAATTAAAAAAAGAAATGGCGAAAAAGCAGTAAATGCATTTCATCAAAAATGGATACCTTTAGAAGAGCTATACTTTTCTACTTACAACATAAAACAAAATTGTGATTTATATTTTCAAACATAATAGTAAAAGCGTGTCATTTATCGACACGCTTGTTATACTTTATTATTTTATTTACTGCAATTTTTTAGTAATTAATGCTGCTAATTGCTCAGCTTCTTTTTGCATCACTTCTAAATCTTTTCCTTCTATCATTACCCTTACAAGAGGTTCTGTACCAGAAGTACGTATTAACACTCTACCTTCTCCATTGAATTTTTTATTCAAATTTTCAATGGCTTCTCTAATTTCTTCTACCTCCATATAATCATTTTTTCTACTATTATTTACTTTCGCATTTACTAAAACTTGAGGCATAGTTTCCATCATAGCTGCCAATTCAGATGCTTTTTTTCCTGTTTTTTTCATAACAGTTAAAAATTGTATTGCTGTTAATATGCCATCTCCTGTGGTATTATAATCTAAAAATATAATATGCCCTGACTGTTCTCCTCCTAAATTATAATTTTTTTCAATCATTCTTTCTAAAACATATCTATCTCCTACACTCGTTTGTTCAATTTGAATTCCCTGCTCTTTTGCTAACAGTGATAGGCCCATATTAGACATAATTGTTGCAACAATCGTATTATTTTTTAATGTTTTTTGTTCTTTCATTGCCATACCACAAATTGCAAGTATTTTATCTCCATCAATAAGCTGACCATTTTCGTCTACTGCAAGGCATCTATCTGCATCACCATCAAAAGCAAATCCTACATCAGCATTATTTTCTTTTACAAAAGCACACAAATCTTGTATATGAGTAGAACCACAATTTTCATTGATATTGATACCATTTGGTTCATTATGTATAATACAAAGACGTGCTTTTAAATTTAACAAAGAAATAGGTGCTGCTTTATAAGAAGAACCATTTGCACAATCAATTGCCACCTTAATTCCTTCAAAAGTGCTATTTGTAGACTGTTGCAAAAAAGAAATATAATCATCTAAAGCATCTTCTGCAATAGACTTTATGCCAATATCTTTTCCTGTTGGCTGAGGTAGGCTATCCATATGATGAAATATAATATCTTCGATTTCTTCTTCCAATTCATCACGCAATTTATACCCTAAGTGATTAAAAAATTTAATTCCATTATATTCTACAGGATTATGAGAAGCAGAAATCATTACTCCTGCATCTAATTTATATTTTCGTACCAAATAAGCAACTGCTGGTGTAGGAACAATACCTACTTGTATTGCTTCTGCTCCTACAGAACAAATGCCTGCTACAAGAGCTGACTCCAACATATCACCTGAAATTCTAGTATCTAATCCCACTAATATTCTTGGTGTATGTTTTTTTTCTTTTGTTAAAACATATGCTCCTGCTCTACCTAAATTATACGCTTGTGTACCAGTCAGTTCTATATTTGCAATACCTCTGACACCGTCTGTACCAAACAAAATTCCCATTATTAAATTCCTCCTAAAATACTATTCTTCTGATATTGGTGTTTGTTCTATTTCTGTGTCTATATCTGTATTTGTTTCATTTTCATTTTCATTTTGTTCTGGTTGTTGTTGTGATATATCTGGCTGTTGTTGTTTTTGCTGTATTGTTACCATAATAGATGGAACTTCACCCACTAATGAAACACCTTCAGGTAATTCTATTTCTAATACAACACTATGTTCTCCTTCTATTAAATTTTCTACATTTGCTGTTACTGCAATACTGCCTGTTGTAATAGCAGATAATTCTCTAGCAGAACCTGTTAATTGTAAAGAAACACTTTCTTCAGAAAATGTATAATCATAATTTTCTTCCTCTGCTCCCTGTAATGTTACATTTGCACTTTGTACTGTTATTTGCTGGTCTTCTTGTTGTTGTATTACTACAGAAACTTCCGCTTCTAAAGGAGTATCATTACTCAACATAACACCATCTGGCAATATTTCATTTAACAAAAAGGACTCTATCACTGTTTGTCTTGCACCTGTTACATCTAATGCAGGTAATGTAATAGATTGCAAATTATTTAATATTGCTTCACTTCCAGCAATATTTACTGCTTGTGGCGACCATCGTATTTCTGAAATTTCATATCCCTCTTCAGGAATACCTACTGTACTTGCTGTTAAATTTACCATTTTATTTTTTTGTATTCCTATAGAAATATGCACTTTGGATATATCCATAGTAATGCCTTCTACTTGTTTGCCATTTTCATCATAAGCAATAGGCTCTGCTGTTACAACAATATCTTCTGATGCTTGTTGTAATTCCACATTTACTTGCACTGTCTTGACACGATTGACAACAGAAGCTGCTCCAGAAATCTGTACAGAAGAAGGAGAAATTTGTGGCTGTAATGTAGTATATCCATTTCCTGCTTCTCCATTAATATGAACATTTATAGGTATTCTTTTTGCTGCAAGTTTTTCTATCATTATCTCTGCTTTTTCTGGAGATTGACTTACAATTTCAAAGCCTGTTCCTGCACTGTCAGGCAATAAAAATGAAACTTCTAATGATGCTGTATCACCAGATTTTACACTTTCTAATTTGCTAAAATCTACTACAGCTCTAATACTATTTCTATACTGTGTTAGCCTATCTAATGCAGTTCTTTGTGCCTTTACTTTTGCAGATACTTTCATATTTTCTAATTGCCCTTTATTCAATATTGTTAGTCCCTGCTGTGTTAAAGCGTCTATATTTTCCATTGTAATCGTTTGTGTATATATTCTTGTTGTAACAGGGTGTTCTATATTGATTACCATAAACCATAATGCTATTGCAATGATTAGTGAAAGTAATTTCCAACCTATATCTTTCATTATTTTCTCTCGTAATTTTTTCATTTTGTTTGCCTTCCTTTCCATAATACCAATTTTCTTTTGGTAGATTTTTTCGAACCAGAAAGCATTTTTCTTAAAGAGTCCACTGTTACATCTCTATAAAGTGTACCTCCTTGTGCCATAGAAATAGCACCTGTTTCTTCAGAAACAACAATAACATAAGCATCAGAAACTTCACTTGCTCCTATCGCTGCTCTATGTCTTGTACCTAATTCCATACTAATATCATTGCTTTCTGTTAAAGGCAAAAAACAAGTTGCTGCCGCTACCCTATTATTCCGTATAATTACAGCACCGTCATGAAGCGGTGTATTATGTTCAAATATATTAATTAAAAGCTGACTAGATACAATCGCATCAATAGGAATACCTGTTCTTTCTAAATCTCCTAGTGGTACATCTTGTTCCAACAATATTAATGCACCTGTTTTCACAGCCGCCATTTTATCAGCCGCTTTTAATATTTCTTCAATTGTACGATTTGCTATTTTTTGGTTATTTTCTTCTGTATCCACTTTTGCCAAATTACTGAAAAACAAAAACGCCTTTCCTTTTCCCAGCTCTTCCAATGCTTTTCTCAATTCTGGTTGGAATACAACAATAACTGCTATAATACCTACAGAAATTGTATTTGTCAATATCCACATAATTGTATTTAAGTGTAAAACTGCTGCTACCGCTGCAAAAACAAATATTACTAATATTCCTTTAAACAATGCCCAGGCTCTAGTTTCTTTAATCCAAAATACAATTTTATAAATTACATAAGCGACAATTAAAATATCCAACAAATCAAAAATGCCTACTGTCGGACGCATAAAATCTGTTATACCTAAATCACCAAAAAAACTTTTTATCCATTCCATAAACCCTTTCCACCTTATTCGACTATTTTTTAAATATCATCTTTTTATGCTTTATCAGTATATGAAATAGCACATATCAACATTCCTTTCTAATTATATCACAAAAAAATGTCTCGTGGTTATAATCATTTATATTTTTGTATAAAAACAAAATTTTAGAACAAAATAGTATTATAATATAAAATCTCAAATACTTTACAAAGGAGTATATCTATGGATTATCAAAATCTTATATTAAATACAAAATCTGTTAGAGAATATAAAAAAGATACTATTGACACTCAAAAATTAAAAGCAATAAAAGACTATGCTCAAAATTGTACTAAAATAGATAACAACATTGAAATTGATATTCGCATACTATCTAATAATGAAGCCTACATTGCTCTATATGGTATTGCTGGTTATAAAGGCAATATGATAGACGCACCACACTATATTTTAATACTTTCAGAAAAAAAACCGCATTATATTGAAAATGCTGGTTACATTGGACAAAATACAATATTAAAAGCTACAGAAATTGGTATTGCTTCCTGTTGGATTACATTTTCTGATAACCAATCAGTGAAAGAGCGTTTAAATATACTTTCTGATAAAGAAGTAGTTGCTCTCATTGCTTTAGGTTATGATGCAAATGCTACTCAAAAAGGAAATATTACTTCTTTTCATACAGATTGTAAAATTGATTTAGATGAAATGGTATACATTGACAAATGGGGAAACGGTGCAGATGCTTCCACATTAGAGCAAAGAGGACTTTTGGAAGCATTTGCTTTTTCAAAGTTTGCTCCTTCTGCTTTAAATAGACAACCTTGGCGTTTTCTTCTCACGGCAGGAAAAGCGATACTTGCTATTAAAAAAGATAAAAATACAAATACTTATGAGCAAAAAATAGATACTGGTATTATTATGTTTGTATTTCAAGCCATTGTTAGTAGTACATTATTCAATTTACAATGGAAACTAGAGCAACCTGTAGATTTTATAAAAATTCCAAAAGAGTTTGAAATTGTTGGTTATTGTATGGTATAATAATAAAGTTATATCAAATACAACATAAATGTGAGAAAGGCGGAAACGTAATTATGGGAATTAAAAAAAGTGTATCTATGGATTACCAAAATCTTATATTAAACACAAAATCTGTTAGAGAATACAAAAAAGATACTATCGATAACCAAAAATTAAAAACAATAAAAGACCATACCCAAAATTGCATTAAAATTGATGACAATATCGAAACTGATGTACGTATACTTAGTAATGAAGCATATCTTTGTTTGCACGGCGTTGCTGGTTACAAAGGCAATATGATAGATGCACCTCATTATATTTTAATACTTTCAGAAAAAAAACCATATTATATTGAAAATGCTGGTTATATCGGACAAAACTTAATATTAAAAGCTACAGAAATGGGCATTGCTTCCTGCTGGATTACATTTTCTGACAGTGAAGCAATTAAAAATAGCTTAAACATACTTTCTGATAAAGAAGTGGTTGCTCTCATTGCTTTAGGTTATGATGCAAATGCTACTCAAAAAGGAAATACTACTTCCTCCCATATAGATTATAAAATTGGCTTAGATGAAATGGTATACATTGACAAATGGGGAAATGGTGCAGATACTTCCGTATTAGAACAAAGAGGTCTTTTAGAAGCATTCGCTTTTTCAAAACTTGCTCCTTCTACTTTAAATGGACAACCTTGGCGTTTTCTTTTAGTAGGTGGAAAAGCTATACTTGCTATTAGAAAAGATAAAAATACAAATACTTATGAACAAAAAATTGATACTGGTATTATTATGTTTGTGTTCCAAGCTATTGTTAGCAGTACATTATTTAATTTAAGTTGGAAATTAGAACAACCTACTGACGCTATAGAAATTCCAGAAGAATTTGAAATTGTTGGCTATTGTATGGTATAATAACAAAGTTATATCAAATATAAAATAAATATGAGAAAGGCGGAAACGTAATTATGAAAAAATATGAATGTGAGGTATGCGGATACATTTATGACCCAGCAGTAGGAGACCCAGAACATAATATTGCACCTGGTACACCTTTTAGCCAGCTTCCTGATGATTGGGAATGTCCTTTATGTAATGTTGGAAAAGACCAATTCAAAGAAATACAATAATATAACAAAAACCCTTCTATGATAAAAAATCATAGAAGGGTTTTTTATTTATTTATCCTCTTATATTAATATCAAATGATGCTTTTTTCAGAGAATGTATTCTTCTTCTTTTTTCTTTTTGTTCTGCTTCAACTTTATACATATTTTTATTGGCACTTGCTAGCATCAATTTAATTCTATTTAATTGATTTACTTCACTTGCACCAGGGTCATAATCAATCGCTACAATATTAGAAAGAGGATATTTTCTTCTTAATTCTTTTATGACACCTTTTCCTACCACGTGATTTGGTAAACACCCAAAAGGTTGTGTACAAACAATATTATTCACTCCTGAACGTATTAATTCCAACATCTCTGCTGTCAAAAACCAACCTTCTCCTGTTTGGTTACAAAGAGATACAATAGGCTCTGCATATTTTCCTAAAACTCTTATATTGTCTGGTGCGTGAAATCTTTTACTTTCTGTCAATGCCTTTATCATAGGCTTTTGATAAAATTCTATTATTTCTATGCCAATATCACTCAGTAACTTTCCTTTTAAAGAGCTTCCTAAATATTTTCTTTTTTGTGAAGCATTATAACAGCTATATAATCCAAATCCTAACAAATCTGGCACAACTGCTTCCGCTCCTTCTGCCTCTAAAAGTCCTACAATATCATTATTTGCTGTTGGATGGAATTTTACAAGTATTTCTCCTACAACACCAACTTTAGGTTTTACTTCATCTGTAATTTCTAAAACATCAAAATCATGTATAATATTTTCTATATTTTTACAGTATGTACTCCATTTTCCTTTTACAACATCTTTTTTTACTTTCTCATTCCACTGTTCATACAATGTATTTGCTGAATTTTTAAATTTTTCATAAGGACGTACTTTATAAAGCACCCTCATAAACAAATCACCATATACAAAGCCTTGTAACATTTTATGAAGTAATTTAGGAGATAACTTAAATCCAGGATTTTTTTCTAATCCTCCTGTACTAATAGAAATTACAGGAACATAAGGCATACCTGCATTTTCTAGTGCTTTTCTAATAAAATTGATATAGTTTGTAGCACGGCAGCCTCCTCCTGTTTGAGAAATCAAAACGGCTGTTTTGTTTAAATCATAATTTCCTGATTTCAAGCCATTTATAAGCTGTCCCACCACAATCAAAGCAGGATAACAAGCATCATTATTGACATATTTTAGTCCTGTATCAATAGCATTTTTATCCATAGCAGGCATAACATCTAAACAATAGCCACTGCTTCGAAATACTTCTTTTAATATATCAAAATGAATAGGTGACATTTGAGGACAAAGTATAGTATAATCTTTTTTCATTTCTTTTGTAAATACAATTCTTTTTAAAGAAGCATCACCTTTATGTATTTCTACATTTTTTTCTGCTCTGTCTTCTATTGCTGCAATCAAAGAACGAATTCTAATTCTTGCTGCCCCCAAATTATTTACTTCATCAATTTTAAGTGAAGTGTATATTTTTCCTGCTTTTGTTAATATATTTTTCACTTCATCTGTTGTTACTGCATCTAAACCACAACCAAAAGAATTTAATTGCACATATTCTAAATTTTGTTGTGTTTTTACAAAGGCTGCTGCTTCATACAATCTAGAATGATATGTCCATTGGTCACGTACTACCATAGGACGCTCTACTTTTCCTAAATGTGCTACACTATCTTCTGTAAATACTGCTATATTATAACTTGCTATTAGCTCTGGTATGCCATGATTGATTTCAGGGTCTATATGATAAGGTCTTCCCCCTAATACAATACCTGTCATATTATGTTGTTTGACATATTGAAGTGTTTCTATTCCTTTTTTATGAATATCTTCTCTAAATTGTCCCCATTCCTGCCAAGCAACATCTACAGCAGACATTACTTCTTTTGCAGATATATCAAATGGTTTACATTCCTGTACAAGTCTTTTTGCCAGTGCTGTTTTATCTCCCATAGATAAAAATGGATTTAAAAATTTAATATTTTGTTCTCTCAAATCTTCTACATTATTTTTAATATTTTCAGAATATGATGTAACAATAGGACAGTTGTAATTATTATCAGACGCTGCAATATCTCTTCTTTCATATACAACACTTGGATAAAATATAAATCGCACACCTGCTTCAATTAAACTCATAATATGACCATGCACCAATTTTGCAGGGTAACAAGCTGACTCACTTGGTATAGACTCAATACCCTTTTCATATATTGATTTACTAGAATAAGGAGAAAGCTCTACTCTAAATCCTAAATTTGTAAAAAATGTAAACCAAAATGGATAGTCTTCCCACATATTCAATACACGAGGAATACCTACCACACCACGAGGTGATTTTTCCAATTCCAGAGGAATATACTGTTCAAATAATCTCTTTCTTTTATATTCATATAAATTTATGGCATTATTTTGACTTTTTTCTTTTCCTAATCCTTTTTCGCAACGATTACCTGTAATAAATCTTCTGCCATTTGAAAAATTGTTTATTGTCAAAAGACAATGGTTAGTACAACCTTGACATCTTGTCAATGTAGATTTCATTTCCAATTCATTCATTTTTTGTTTTGAAATTAATGTTGTTTGATAGCCTTCTTTATATTTTTCACGTGCAATCAGCCCTGCACCAAATGCTCCCATAATTCCTGCAATATCAGGCCTTACAGCTTCTCTACCACTTATAATTTCAAAACTTTTTAATACAGCATCATTGTAAAATGTACCTCCCTGTACTACAATACTTTTTCCCATTGCTTTGGGATCAGCAATTTTAATTACTTTCAGCAAAGCATTTTTGATAACAGAATAAGCCAATCCTGCAGAAATATCCGCTACTTCTGCTCCTTCTTTTTGTGCTTGTTTTACACGAGAATTCATAAATACTGTACATCTTGAACCTAAATCGATAGGATTTTTTGCAAAAAGTGCTACTTTTGCAAATTCTGATACACTATAATTTAATGACTTTGCGAATGTTTCTATAAAAGAACCGCACCCAGAAGAACAAGCCTCATTTAATTGTACACTATCAATCACATTATTTTTAATTCTAATACATTTCATATCTTGTCCGCCAATGTCTAATATAAAATCAACATCAGGTTTAAAAAAGCTTGCTGCTTTATAATGTGCTACTGTTTCTATATATCCTAAATCAATCATTAATGCTTCTTTAATCAATCCTTCTCCATAACCTGTTACACAAGAATTTCTGATTTTTACACTCTCTGGCATAATATCATATAATTCATTTAAACTTTTTATAATAACTTTAAGAGGATTTCCTTCATTACTTCCATAATAGAAATACAACAATTCTCCTTTTTCAGATATAAGTGCAACTTTTGTTGTAGTAGAGCCAGCATCTATACCTAAAAAAGCATCTCCTTTATAAGTAGATAAATCAATTCTTTCTACTCTTTCTTCATTGTGTCTTTTCTGAAATGCTTCATATGATTGCTCATTTTCAAAAAGTGGTTCTAATCTATTTACTTCTACTGCTAATTCTTCTCCATAATAAATATTTTTAAGTAATGTATCAAAATTCATTTGTTTTGTATTTTCTTCATTTGATATTGCAGTACCATAAGCTGCAAATAAATGAGAATTTTCTGGCAATATTGCTGTTTGTTCTGTTAATTTTAATGTTTCTATAAATCTTTGACGCAATTCAGACAAAAAATGTAAAGGACCTCCTAAAAATGTAACGTGTCCTCTAATTGGTTTTCCACAGGCAAGACCGCTAATTGTTTGATTGACGACTGCTTGAAATATAGATACTGCCAAATCTTCTTTTGCTGCACCTTCATTAATTAATGGTTGTATATCTGTTTTTGCAAACACACCACATCGAGA
>ERZ778516.2778-NODE-2778-length-11149-cov-4.631242_pt1 | contig 11149 bp, 8 predicted proteins | sample MGYA00510342_ERZ778516 | MGnify/ENA primary metagenome ERZ778516 (study PRJEB29527, sample SAMN07138961) | mouse gut metagenome | material: feces | host: mouse | place: China:Nanjing | collected 2016-01-25 ...
CGGTACGCACGGTGGTGTGAGAGGACGGCGGTTAATCACCGCCTCCTACTCGATTACGCATCCCTTAGCATTGACAAAATGCTTTACATTGACAAATGAGTCGGAAACGGCTATAATCTACAGTACAAATAAAATCGGGAAAACTGGCGGGCAGACTTTGTTTGTGCAGCGCCCCGACCCGGAGTGAGAGGAGGATTATTATGGAAGAATCTGGAAAAAAAGAGAAACAAACTATTTTGAGCGGCATCCAGCCGACGGGCGTTTTTACATTGGGCAATTATATCGGGGCGATAAGAAACTGGGGAAAGATGCAGGAGGAATATGACTGTGCTTATTTTGTTGCCGATTTGCATTCCCTGACCGTCCGTCAAGACCCTGCGGCGCTGCGCAAACAGTCGCTTGATGCTTTTGCGCTGCTGCTTTCGTGCGGGATTGACCCGGAAAAGAGCCTGATTTTTATACAGAGCCATGTTCCTGCGCACGCGGAATTATCTTGGATACTTTCCTGTTATACACAGTTCGGGGAATTGTCGCGCATGACGCAGTTTAAGGATAAATCAGCAAAACATGCAGATAATGTAAATGCGGGGCTTTTTACTTACCCGGCGCTGATGGCGGCGGATATTCTGCTTTACCAGGCTGACCTGGTGCCTGTAGGGGCTGACCAGAAGCAGCACCTGGAGTTTACCAGGGATGTTGCAACGCGTTTTAACAATCTGTATGGCGGTGCTTTCAAGATTCCGGAACCTTATATATCGCAGACCGGTGCAAAGATAATGTCGCTCCAGGAGCCGACAAAAAAAATGTCGAAATCGGACGAAAATAAGAACGCGTTTATCACAATTCTGGATGAGCCAAACGTGATTATTAATAAATTCAAGCGCGCGGTAACGGACAGTGAGAAGGAGGTCTGCTTCCGCGAGGGCAAGGATGGGATTAACAACCTGATTACCATTTATTCGATTCTTACGGGGAAAACCGTCGCGCAGGTTGAGCAGGAGTTTGCCGGGAAGGGATATGGCGACTTTAAGCTGGCGGTCGGTGAGGTTGTTGCTGACAAATTAGCCCCTGTCAGGGAAAATTTTAAGCGCTACAGCGCGGATCGGGCATACCTTGAACAGGTTTACAGAACCGGTGCGGATCGGGCAGCGGCAATTTCAGCAAGGACACTGGCAAAGGTGAAGAAAAAGGTTGGCCTGGCAGCTAGATAAGAATTGGAAAATACTTTAACCTGTCAATTGTCAAGTGGGGATAAGCACCATCTGACGAGCTGCGATAGCGGCATAGGGGTATAATTTCCCTTGACAGGGAAGCGGAATTACCAAATGCGCCGTAAAGCCCCTAGCTTTAGATATGGGGATATAAGGCGTGCCGCTTACGAACGGAATAAACCGCAGGGTTCCCATGGGGATTCTGCGGTAATTGTGCGTACAAAAAATTATGGCAGTCCGGTGCATCACAGTGATAAACTGCTGCCGGGCGGATGCCGCGTAAATGAGAGGATATTTTATGAAAATCATTATTGGTCTCGGGAACCCGACGAGGGAATACCAGGCGACCAGGCATAATATCGGGTTTGATGCGGTTACAAGGCTCTGCGACGATTACAATATAAGACTGGATTCAAAAGAGCACAAAGCGTTGTGCGGCAGGGGTTATATTGGCGGGGAGAAGGTAATTCTTGCCCAGCCGCAGACTTATATGAATCTGAGCGGGGAGAGCGTGCGCAGCCTGGTGGATTATTACAAACTTGATTGTGAAGATATTATTGTGATCTGTGACGATATCAATCTTGATGTGGGGCAGCTCCGCGTGCGGAAAAAGGGCAGTGCGGGCGGACACAACGGTATAAAAAATATTATAGCTCAGCTTAAAACGGAGGAGTTTACCCGCATCCGTATCGGGGTTGGCGAAAAGCCCGAGAATTGGGATCTTGCCGACTATGTGCTGGGACGTTTTAGCAGGGAGGAAGAACCTGTAATGCGCGAGGCATTGCAGCGGACTTCGAAAGCCTGCGAGTGCATTATCACCGAAGGTATCGAAGCCGCAATGAACCAATATAATCGCAGGCGGAACTAAAAACAGCAATTCCCCGAACAGTGCCCATCAGGAATTCTGGGAGCAGGGCGGACAGAACTCCTGATGAGGGAGAGAGGTACTGGAAGGGGAATTGCGGAACTAAAAATAGGAGGCAGGATGCAGACATTTTATCAGCCGCTGTACGGCTATGGGGAATTCAAAGAATTGCAGGACGCAGTCAAAAAGAAAAAGCTGCCGGTGCAGGTAACAGGCTGTATCGATTCGCAAAAATGCCATCTGATCTTCGCTGCCTCGCAGGAAATAAAAAAACGTTTAATTATCACATATAACGACCTGCGCGCAAAAGAAATATACGAGGACTGTAAACTCTATGACAGGGAAACATACCTGTACCCGGCAAAAGACGTGATATTCTTCTCCGCCGATATCCGGGGGAATGCCATTGTTGGGGAGAGAATCCGGATACTGCGCCGGCTGATGGAAGGGGAACCCATAACAGTGGTCGCAACCATCGATGGCGGGATGGATAAAGTGCTGCCCCTCGACTATCTGAAAGAAAACTGCATACAGATTCGGAGTGCGGATACAATCAATATATCGGAACTGGAAGCAAAACTTGTCCAGATGGGGTATGAGAGGCAGATACAGGTGGAGGCGGCGGGTGAATTTGCAGTGCGCGGCGGAATTATCGATATCTTCCCGCTAACCGAGGAAGCGCCGGTGCGCGTTGAACTCTGGGGGGATGAGGTTGACTCCATCCGCTCCTTCGACTCGGCAAGCCAGCGCTCAATCGAAAACCTTGAGGAAATCAGGATATATCCGGCTTCCGAATTTGTACTTGAGCAGGCAGTAAAAGAAAAAGGGCTCGCTGCACTTGAGGCGGAATTAAAAGAATTTGCAGCAAAACTCAGGGCGGAGCGCAAAAATGAAGAAGCCGCGCGCATTGGGAAGGCGGTCGCAGAATTTAAAGAAAACCTTGAATACTGTCAGGGAAGCGTGGGGCTTGACAGCTATGTAAACTACTTTTTCACGAAAACGGTTTCGTTCTTTGACTATTTTTGTGATGGCGAGTCAGCAATATTCCTGGATGAACCAGCGCGCATTATGGAGAAGGGTCAAACCGTTATGACGGAGTTTTCCGAGAGCATGACGGGGCGCATTGAAAAGGGATATATCCTGCCGGGACAGATGGATGTGATTTTTGATTACCGCGCGCTGCTTGCAGGCATAATGGGCGCGAACGCGATTCTTCTCTCAATGTTAGAAACAAAATTTGAAAAACTTCCGGTTCTTGCGCGCTACAGCCTCACTGTGAAATCGGTAAACCCGTACAATAACAATTTTGAATTGCTGGTAAAAGACCTGAAAACATGGAAGAAAAACGGCTGCCGTGTGATCCTGCTTTCCGGTTCGCGCACAAGGGCGGAGCGCCTGGCAGAGGACTTGCGCGACCATGGGCTTGTTGCATTCTTTAGTGAAGACCGCAACCGCCTGGTACAGAACGGCGAAATAATGGTAACACAGGGCAATGTGCACCGGGGTTTTGAGTATCCGATGATAAAATTTGTAATGATATCGGAGAGCGATATCTTCGGCACTGCCAAAAAAACAAAAAAGAAGAAAGTCAAGGCTTACGAGGGCAGCAAAATCTCAAGTTTTTCCGACCTGAATATCGGGGATTATGTTGTGCATGAAAACCATGGGCTCGGCATATACCGGGGAATTGAGAAGCTGACGGTGGACAAGGTAACAAAGGATTATATCAAGATTGAGTACGCGGGCGGTGGGACTCTCTACATCCTTGCAACGGGTCTTGACATAATCCAGAAATATGCCGGTGCAGGCGCGCGCAAACCTAAGCTTAACAAACTAGGTTCCACCGAGTGGAAAACAACGAAAGCTCGAGTGCGCGGTGCGGTGAAGGATATTGCGCAGGAACTTGTAAGACTGTACGCCCTGCGCCAATCGAAAAAGGGATTTGCATTCTCGCCGGATGACACCTGGCAGAAAGAATTCGAGGAACTCTTCCCATACGAGGAAACAAACGACCAGCTCCGCGCAATCGAGGAAACAAAGCGCGATATGGAGAGTGCCAGGATAATGGACCGTCTGGTCTGCGGGGATGTCGGCTATGGGAAAACGGAAATTGCCATCCGCGCAGCCTTCAAGGCGGTGCTCGACAAAAAACAGGTTGTATTCCTGGTTCCGACCACCATCCTGGCACAGCAGCATTACAACACCTTTATGCAGCGCATGAAGGATTATGCGGTGAATGTGGAGATGCTGTCGCGTTTCCGCACCCCGGCGGAACAAAAAAGAGTCCTGGCGGGCATGGAAAAAGGGGATGTCGATATTCTGATCGGGACGCACCGCGTTCTCTCGAAGGATATCAAGTATAAGGATCTGGGGCTTTTGATTATCGATGAGGAGCAGCGTTTTGGCGTGGCACATAAGGAAAAACTAAAGCAGGTCAAAGGGGAGGTGGATGTGCTGACACTGACGGCGACACCAATCCCGCGCACACTGCATATGAGCCTTGCCGGCATAAGGGATATGAGTGTACTTGAGGAACCGCCGGTTGACCGCATGCCAATCCAGACATTTGTACTGGAGCATAACGACGAGATGATTCGAGAAGCAATCAACCGTGAGTTGGCGCGCGGGGGGCAGGTATATTATGTGTATAACCGCGTCAACGGGATCGATGAGATAGCCTTGCAGGTGCAGCGGTTGGTACCGGAAGCAAACGTGGCGTTCGCACACGGGCAGATGAGCGAGCGGCAGCTTGAAAAAATAATGTTCAAGTTTGTTAATGGGGAAGTGGATGTGTTGATTTCCACAACCATTATTGAAACGGGTCTGGATATTTCAAATGTCAATACCATAATAATAGATGACGCGGACAGGCTTGGGCTGTCCCAGCTCTACCAGCTGCGCGGGCGCGTCGGGCGCTCAAACCGCACGGCATATGCGTTTTTGATGTACAAGCGGGACAAAATGCTAAAGGAAGTCGCGGAAAAACGCCTGCAGGCAATCCGCGAATTCACGGAACTTGGTTCCGGGTTTAAGATAGCGATGCGCGACCTTGAAATCAGGGGAGCCGGTAATCTTTTGGGCGCGGAGCAGAGCGGGCATATGGAAGCGGTCGGGTACGATTTATATTGTAAAATGCTGAATGAGGCGGTTAAGGGGTTGAAGGATGGCGGGGAGGAAGAGGCGGAGAATTTTGAAACTTCTGTTGAGTTGCCGCTCAATGCATATATCCCCGCAACCTATATAAAAAACGAACTCCAGAAACTCGATATGTATAAGCGTGTTGCGGGAATTGAAACCCTTGAAGAACTGGAAGATTTGCAGGAGGAATTTATCGACCGTTTCGGGGAGCCGCCAAAGCCTGTATTAAACCTTTTGCAGGTAGCACTTTTAAAAGCGCAGGCTCATGCGGTGTACCTTGTAGGGATTGAGCAGAAGGGCGATACTCTCTGGCTCACGCCGTATGCGCGGGCAAAATACCATGTTGAGCGGATTCCACAGCTGTTGAAACTGCATTCTCCGCTGTTGGACTTTAAGAAAAATGCGCTGGTATTTGAGTACAGACTGCCGAATGCTGGGCGCAGAAACGCTGCATATACCGTACACGACGGGGAACAGGCACTTGCGGAGGCAAAAAAACTGGTGGAAAGTTTTCGGATTCTGCTTTGATCTTTATGACAGGTAAACGGGAAGGACAGAAAGTGAGGGGAGCTCATGGGAAAAAAATCGGTTAAGTTTGCGCGGTTGTGCCATTGGAGGCGGGAAATCCACAGCTTTTTGGGCAGGAGGGTACTTTTTCTCCTCGTGGCAGGGGGGCTGTCCATTTCCTGCCTTGCAGGTTGTGAGAAATTAACGCCCGACCTTGAGATGGAAACAGGCATTACGCCGACCCCATATCCGACGGGCATCACGCAGAAGGCAGCGGATGAGATGGATCAGGAAGAGCGCTTTGCCCAGACACTTTTGCGTATCGGGAACCTTGAAGTCAGCTATGGCGAGGTGGTTTTGTACATGCAGTCAACAAAAGAAGAAGTCGAAACTCTCTACGGCAAGGAAGTCTGGGACTATGTGCTTAATGATGAGGGGACAACCTACGCACAGATGTTGAAAGAGAAACTCTTAAAGCAGATCACATATACAAAACTGGTCTGTTCGCAGGCAGACCGCCTTGGCATTGCGCTTACAGAGGATGAACGGATGAATGTCGATGAGTATACGGATAACTATCTGGCAAATTTTTCCAGAACAGAACTGGAGTATTATGGGATAACCCGCGATCTGGTGTGGGGGATTTATGCGGATAATTTATTGGCGACCAAGATTTATGAAAGCCTGACGCTTAATATCAACACCGATGTATCGGATGAGGAGGCGCGGCATCCGGTATTGTGGTATATATTTGTTGCCAAATATGCCCTGGCGGAGGACGGTTCACATGTGCCGCTCGATGAGGAGGGGCTTTTAAATGTGCGGGAGCGCGCGGAAAGGCTTGCCGGGGAGGCGAAGGAAACCGCGGATTTTTACGGCTTTGCACGGGAAAATACGGATGATACGGACGAGATTGAAATTGTGATCGGGCGCGGGGAAATGTACGAGGAACTCGAAAAAATTGCATTTGGTTTGCAGCAGGGGGAAACGAGCGGGCTGATTGAAACGGAGGACGGATATTTTATCCTTCACTGTGCAAACTATATGGATGAGGATGCGACCGACCAGGCAAAAACAGCGATAATAACAAAACGCCAGGAAAATGCATTTTCGGACAGTTACTCCGCCTGGGAGAAAGAAACAAGTGTCTGGGTTGATACCGTATTGTGGAATGCGATAGATATAACGGGGGAGAAATGCGAGTAGAATCGGGGAGAGCCGGAGGGATAAAAGTGAAGAAAATTTGTTTGATTGCGACGGGTGGAACAATTGTTTCAAAAGATGGCGGTAGCGGGTTAGAGCCGGATTTAACACCGCAGGAACTGCTCTCGTATGTTCCGGAATTAAAGGAAGTTGCGGAGATTTCCGTAAGGGAGTTATTCCGTCTTGATAGCACGAATATCAATCCGGGGCACTGGATTAAAATGGCGGGATGTATTAGAGAGGAATATGAAAATTTCGATGGTTTTGTGGTAATCCATGGGACGGATACCATGGCATACACGGCAGCAGCGCTTTCCTACCTTGTGCAGGACAGCGAAAAACCAATTATTTTGACAGGCTCGCAGAAATCTGTTTACAACCGCGATACGGATGCGCGCCGCAACTTGACCGATGCATTCTGCTACGCGGCGGACCCGCGTTCGCACGGAGTTTATATTGTCTTTGACGGGACGGCAATCTTAGGCACACACGCGCGGAAAACCCGCACACACAGCTATAATGCATTTTCAAGTATTAATTGCCCGGCGGCGGCTGTTATGCAGGAAGGGCGCATAATAAGATATTTTGAGCCGGAACTTTCGGGGAAGGTTAAGTTTTATGGGCAGATGAATCCGCGCGTGCTCCGCGTGCGCCCATATCCCGGAATATCAAAGGAAATCCTGACACGCACCATGGACTGTTATGATGGGCTGGTAATCGAATGTTTTGGCACAAGCGGCATTCCGGCTTATGGAGGATTCGATACGGCAGTTAGTGAGTGGGCGCGGGCGGGCAAGGCGATTGTGGCAACAACGCAGGTTCCGCACGAGGGCAGTGATATGAGTGTGTACCGCGTCGGCAAGGATCTGATGGGGCTTGGGCTTATGGAAGCCTTCGATATGACACCGGAAGCGGTGCTGGCTAAATTAATGTGGGCACTTGGAAATGCTGGTAACAGGGAGGAGCTAAAAAGATTGTTTGCAGGCAAAGTCTGGATGGATACATTTTTCTAGCAGGGGGTTAAAGAATAAGCGTTGAATTTTATTTCCCTGTTGACATCGGTTTTTGTTTGTGGTATGATATATCCAACAATTAAATGATTGTTTAAATGTTAAATGATAAAAACTGTCGGTTACCGTGGTAATAATAGGAAGGATGCTGCATCCGACAGGTTTTAGACCGTGAGTGGGTCAGGGCAAACTGAAATATTGATTTGTGTTTTACTTGCGGCGTGGTGACATGGAATTTAAAAGAAAGAAAAGAATGGAAAGAAAGGATGGCAGGGATAATGAAGAAAAGTTACAAGATTGAGGTGGACTGTGCAGCGTGTGCGATGAAGATGGAGGAGGCAGCGAAGAAGGTTGCCGGTGTGAAGGATGCGGGGGTTGCATTTATGACACAGAAGATGAGCGTGGAATTTGATGAGGGTGCGGATGTGTCTGCCGTGATGGCGGAGGTTCGCAAACAGTGCAAAAAGGTTGAGTCGGACTGCGAAATCTTTTTGTAGGAGGATGTTGGAGGGAAGGATTCTGGCAGGATCTTTACATGTCCCCGAAACCATAGGTCTATGCGGAACTGGAAGGTGGGGAGGGGGATTCTGGAAGAATATATGCATGCCCTAAAAACCAAAACCCCAGGTCTATGTGGAACTGGAAGGTGAGGAGGGGATTTTGGCAGAATATTTGGCAAGCCCAAAAACAAATCCCCTCCCGGCTGTGAAATGCCCAAAAGGGCAGCGGGCGACTGATTAAGTAAATCAGGAGGGGGATGTGTTTTTGGGCATGTTTTAATTTGGTATAAGAATAATACAGGAAGTATAGACAAAGATTATCCCGCCGTATTAAAAGCAGGAGCTTTCTGTAAAAGGTTAAATGGCATCAGAGAAGGAGGCGAAAAGGTTATGAATAATAAACAGAAAAAAATGCTTTACCGCATTATCTTATCTGCGGTTTTGATAGTTATAATTAAACTGCTTCCGCTTGAAAACCGCTATGTGGAGCTTTTATTGTTCCTTGTGCCCTATCTGGTGATCGGGTACGATATTCTCAGGAAAGCAGTGCTTGGCATTTTTCACGGGCAGGTCTTTGACGAGAATTTCCTGATGGCGCTCGCAACGGTTGGAGCGATGATTCTCGGCGAATATCTGGAGGGTGTTGCAGTTATGCTCTTTTACCAGATCGGTGAATTGTTCCAGAGTTACGCAGTTGGCAGGAGCCGTCGGAATATCGCGGGCCTTATGGATATCCGCCCGGACTATGCAAATATTATGCAGGATGGGGAACTGGTGCAGGTGGAGCCGGATGAAATTGAAGTTGGGACAGTGATTGTTGTCTTGCCGGGGGAGAAGGTGCCGATTGACGGCGTGGTTATGCAGGGGGTTTCAACGCTCAATACCAGCGCCCTGACGGGTGAGAGTCTGCCGCGAGAGGTAAAAGAGGGCGATGAGGTAATAAGCGGCTGCGTAAACCTGTCCGGTCTTCTCCACATAAAAACGAGCAAGCCGTTTGGCGAATCTACCGTTACGAAGATTCTTGACCTTGTGGAGAATTCCAGCATGAAAAAATCGCGCTCGGAAAACTTTATCACCCGTTTTGCAAAATATTATACGCCAGCGGTCTGCATCGGTGCGCTGGTGCTGGCAGTGCTGCCGCCGATTGTCAATCTGATTCTCGGCAATCCTGCCGCCTGGTCAACATGGGTAATCCGCGCGTTGACCACACTTGTTATCAGTTGTCCCTGTGCTCTTGTAATCTCAATCCCGCTAAGCTTTTTTGGAGGGATCGGCGGTGCATCATCGAGGGGAATTCTGGTAAAAGGTTCCAATTATTTGGAAGCCCTTTCAAAAACAAAATATGTGGTATGCGACAAAACGGGAACCTTGACGCGCGGCGTGTTTGAGGTAACGCGCATAGTGCCTTCGGGTGAGATTGCGGGTGAGGAACTGCTTTTTCTTGCGGCATATGCAGAAAGCTATTCCAACCATCCAATCAGCAAGAGTTTAAAAGAGGCTTACGGAAAGCAGGTGGATACGGGGCGTGTTAAGGATGTGGAAGAGATCAGCGGGCATGGTGTTAAGGCTTTTGTGGATGGGCGTTGTGTTGCAGCGGGCAATTCAAAACTGATGGAGAGTTTGGGACTTACCTGTGAGAAGCCTAAGGAAACCGGCACGCAGGTTCATGTGGCAGTGGATAATTGTTATGCGGGCTATCTTCTGATTTCCGACGTGGTGAAACCAAATGCGGCAGCCGCTGTTGCAGGTCTTAAAGAAGCGGGTGTAAAGCAGGTTGTAATGCTGACCGGCGATGCGAAACCTGTCGCGGAGGCAGTGGCGCAGGAACTCGGTGTTGATGTGGTAAAGAGTGAGCTTCTCCCGGCGGATAAGGTGACCGAGGTTGAGGCCTTCGCCTGCGTGGCCGACGCCGAGGTGGACTGCTTGCTGCAAAGGATGAGAAAGAAAAACTTGCCTTTGTCGGCGACGGCATCAACGATGCCCCCGTTCTCTCCCGCGCGGATATCGGGATTGCGATGGGTGCACTCGGCTCGGATGCCGCGATTGAGGCGGCGGATATCGTATTGATGGACGACGATCCGGAAAAGATTGCGGAGGCAATGCGGATTTCTAAAAAAACGCTGGGTATTGTACATCAGAATATTGTATTTGCGCTGGCTGTAAAATTTGCCTGCCTGGCATTCGGGGCATTTGGCTATGTGAATATGTGGTGGGCAATATTCGCGGATGTGGGTGTGATGGTGTTGGCGGTGCTCAATGCAACAAGGGCGTTATATACAAATGTTAAAGTAAAAAGAGTTTGATACTGGTAGCAGGGAAGGCTTGGGTTGTTTTTGTGCTCAGCGTTAAATTTTGCTCTGGTAGAATTTGCCTGCAAAGTGGTTTTTTTTGTAACAAGTGTTTAATTTCGTCCTGGTATTGAATTTTTGTCTGACAGGAAAATCTTTATGATGTTTGAAACTCCAACTATGTAAGGATTTCTTGTGAAAGTGCGATAAAATATTAGCCATCCATACTGCAAGTTTATTATTCCGATGAGTTTAAGGAAATTTTGTATCCCTGTGCTGCTTACACATATCGGATGGGATTTATCCACCCGCCTGACGCGATTGATCGGTTAAGTTATTTGGCTGTAGTTAATGTAAAATATGTATATATGATAGAGGAGATTTCCCAGGTCGGATGCAAAAAGTATCCGATCTGGGATTTTTTTAT